>Ga0256901_1000384_pt1 | contig 25569 bp, 26 predicted proteins | sample MC6MC0689MT_FD_190200 | JGI IMG/M metagenome (GOLD analysis project Ga0256901, IMG submission 190200) | Metatranscriptome of enriched soil aggregate microbial communities from Iowa State University, Ames, United States - MC6-MC0689-MT... | ecosystem: Environmental > Terrestrial > Soil >... | reverse complement strand
CGCGGAACTTGTAGCCTTTCGCCGCCGCAATCGCCGCTAACCCAATGCCGGTGTTGCCGCTGGTGGTTTCAACCAGCGTATCGCCGGGCTGAATAATGCCGTTGCGTTCGGCGGCTTCAATCATGCTGAGGGCGATGCGATCTTTCACGCTGTGATTGGGATTAAACAGTTCGAGTTTGGCGACCAAATCGGCCTGAATATCGTGTTGCTGTGCGAAGCGAGACAGGCGCAGCAGCGGCGTGTTACCAATCAGTTCAGTGATAGAAGCAGAAATTTTTGCAGCCATAATCGACCTCATAAATAGATGAGATGAGCCTGAATGATTGCACGATAAATCGCGCCGCTACGGATGGGTGCACATACCGTGGCGGCGCAATTTATTACGCAATGTATGTCGTTACCATTTCACCGCGCTGCGCTGCCATGACAACAGGCGATCGCGCACCAGGAACAGCAGGGAGATCAGCGAAGAGAACAGCAGCGCCATCACAATCAGCGCGGCGTACATATTGGCGTAAGCCGCCCAGCCTTGCGCCCACTGCAGATACCAGCCGAGCCCGGATTTCACGCCCATCATCTCCGCCGCCACCAGCACCGAGAACGACGCGCCCAAACCCATAAACAGGCCAACAAACAAGTGCGGCAGCGCTGCCGGCACCGCCACGCGCAACACGAGGAACAGCGAATTGGCACCGAGCGTGCGCGCCACATCGTAATAACGCGTATCAACGCTGGAAACGCCCGACCAGGTTAGCACCGTCACCGGGAACCAGGTCGCCAGCGCAATCAGAAATACCGCCGCCGAGAAGCTTGACGGGAAGAAGTAGAGCGACAGCGGCAGCAGCGCAGTAGAAGGTACCGGGCCAAGGAAGCGCAGAATCGGATGCACCCAATAACCCAAGCCGCGCGACCAGCCAATCGCCACGCCGGTAATAAAGCCAACCACGCTGCCGTAGATAAAGCCGAAAGCCAGCAGACGCAGCGAATTGAGCACGCTATCCAGCAGGCGCGGCCAGTCGGTGGCGTAGGCTTCGACCAGCGCACGCGGCGGGGCGAAAAACGGCGCGGGCAGCAGCGCCAGTTTGCCGGTGACGGTTTCCCACAGGCCAATCAGCAGCGCCAGCACAATCAGCCACGGACCGCTGCGTTTGAGCGGCGCGAGTAGTGTCAGCCGCGGGAACAGACCCGAGGCAATCGCCAGCGCGGTGAGAAGCAGCGCGATGGCGGCAAACAGCTCGTGCGTTTCATTGACAAAGCGCGGGGCGTTAAAACCCTGCGGCTTATCCGGCACCGCCACCATCAGCGCGACCAGCGCCCACCACAGCATGAGCGCACCCCAAACCGCCGGTTGAAGGCGGCGCGGCACATCACGCTTGCGGGCAATCGTCAGGGTAACACTTGCCATTCTCGTCTCCTTAGCTGGACATGTTGCTCATGTGCGCCATGTTGCTGGCGTGCTGATGGGCCGATTCCGCCGGCAGTAGCTCCGGCACATAGTGTTCAGCGAAGCGCTGCGCATCGGTATCCGGGCGGATCACATTGATTTTCTTCAGCTCATCGATATACACCGCCACCTCTTTGCGCAGCTGCACGCCGGTGGAGTGATGGCTGTGAGTGTGTTCTTTCAGCATCGCGGCGATATCCTCCACCGCGACGGAGCCGGGCACAAACGGCTGGAAGATTTTCGCCGTCTCTTCCGGATGTTCGGCGGTCCACTGCTGCGCATCGACAATCGCCTGGGTGATAGCGCGCGCGGTGGCGGGATCGTCACGCACCAGCGAGCCGCGCAGGCCCAGCACGCAGCAGGTGAGGTTGGCGTATTCGCCTTTCAGGTTGTTATCGACTTCCACCAGATCGTGCTGCTTCTTCAGCAGCCAGCCCTGCGGATCGTCGGTGGCCAGCGCCTGCACTTCGCCTTTGCGCAGCGCTTCGCCGAACAGGTCGGGCGGATATTGCAGCCAGTTGACCTGCTTATCGGGATCGATGCCCTGTTTCGCCAGCTGAATGGCGAAGAAGTTACGAATCGGGCTGGCCTGATCGCTCACCGCCACCGATTTCCCCACCAAATCTTTCACATCGCGGATGCCGCTATTTTGCGGCGCGAGTAAACGCATGCAGCCGCCGTGCGTGCCGACGGTGAGATCCACATCAAAACCCTGCTCCAGCGGCTTCAGCCAGCGCAGCGCCATGCCGATGCCGCCATCGGCCTGGCCGGTGGCAATCGCCTGTAACAGCGCATCGGTGGGGCCGCTGAAGTTCACCGGCTCAACATTCAAGCCGTACTTTTTAAAGAAGCCTTGCTTAAGCGCCACAGATATCGGTGACTGACACACTGCGGTTTGCCCCCAGGCCAGCTTGATGGTTTTCAGGGATTTATCGTCGGCAAACACGTTGCTGCTCAGCAACGGATTCACCGCCACGCCGGCACTAAAGAGACCCAGCCCGCGTAATAACGCGCGGCGGCTCAGAGAGAATTGTTGCAATGTCATCCTGTCTTCCTTGTAGATAAAGTTCACAGGCACTATGGCAAAGGCAATTAGCACGACCAAATAACAATCCCGCATGACATCATGCAGTTTTTCATTATGAATATTTGCGGATAGGTTTGCCGAAATGGCTATTTCAGTGTGGGAAAGGCGCGGCTTATGCTTTATTTCTAAGCAAATCAAGCAGGAGCGAAAATATGGCTACCACTTCGGCGGGCGTTAATATTGCGATTGAGAAGGTGAATCATCACTTCACCCTAGAAGGCGAAGATTTACCGGTGCTGGAGAATATTAATTTGCAGGTAGAGGCCGGTGAATTTGTCGCGCTGCTGGGGCCGTCCGGCTGTGGCAAATCGACGCTGCTGCGTTTGCTGGCAGGCCTCGAACCGCCCGCCAGCGGGTTACTGGCGGAGGAGGGCAAAGCGATAACCGCGCCCGATCCGTCGCGCGTGGTGGTGTTTCAGGATCCCACGCTTTATCCGTGGCGCACCGTCTATGACAACGTCGGTCTCGGTTTGCAGATTCGTGGGGTGAGCCGGCCGGTGCGCGAACAGCGCATTAACGCGATGCTGGATCGCGTCGGCCTCAGGCAGTTTGCTCGCGCGTGGCCACATCAGCTTTCGGGCGGTATGGCGCAGCGTGCAGCGCTGGCTCGCGCGCTGGTTAACGTGCCGCGTTTGCTGATCCTCGATGAACCGCTCGGCAAGCTCGATTCCCTGACGCGGTTGCGGATGCAGCAGGAGATTGTCGACCTGTGGCAGGAGCAGCAGTTCACCACGCTGATGGTGACGCACGACGTAGAAGAAGCGCTGGTGATGGCAAATCGCGTGGTGGTATTCAGCCCAAGACCGGCGAAAGTGGTGGATGTGATTGAGGTGAATCTGCCGTGGCCGCGCCGTCGCGATGATCCGCAGTTGGTGGCGCTGCGCAGCAGGATATTGGATTTGTTGGGGGCGGATCGGGTAGCTGCGTGATGTGGGTCGCCATTCATGGCGACCTTCTGGCATTTAACTCTGCGTACCTCGGCAACCGGCCAAAATATCATCCGCAGGTTGATACTCGCTGGTCTGAATCCCCGTCAATCCCAGCACGGTGGAGAACAGATTATCCTGCGAATAACTCTGATGCGCCGCTTGTTTATCGACACAGCTTTTACTCACGCCATAACGCTGCTGGTAATCTGGTGACAGCCAAATCAGCATCGGCACATGTTTCTGCACATCCGGTGCAATCGCATACGGCATACCGTGCAAATAAGCGCCATTTTCCCCCAACGACTCACCGTGATCCGATAAATACACCAGGCTGGTGGTGTATTGATCCTGATGCGCCTTCAATACATTGATCGCCTTATCGACAATGTAATCGATATACAGAATGCTGTTGTCGTAGGTATTCACCAGCTGCTGTTGCGAACAATCCTGAATTTGATTGGTATCGCAGGTCGGCGTGAATTTTTTAAACTGCGGCGGATAACGGTTGTAATAGGTTGGGCCGTGACTGCCAATGGTATGCAGTACGATCACGCCGTTGCCTTTAAGGTTTTTGATAGAGTCCTCGATGCCGTGAAATAATACCTCGTCATAACACTCCCCGTCGTGACACATATTCGGCAGATTCAGACTGGTCATATCCTGATGCGGGACGCGATCGCAGGCACCTTTACAGCCGCCGTCATTGTCATTCCATAAAACCTGCAGGCCGGCGCGCTGGATAATATCGAGCATGCCTTCCTGATGTTCAGCAAGCTGGTCGTCATAATGCGCGCGCGGCATATTCGAGAACATGCATGGCAACGAGACCGCAGTAGCGGTACCGCAGGATTGCGTATTAGGGAAATAAGAGACGTCATCTTTCGCCAGCAATGGCGTGGTTTCGCGGCCATAACCATTGAGCTGGAAATTCACCGCGCGCGTGGTTTCACCCACCACCAAAATCGTCAGATTGCGCTTTGCACCCGCCAGCATCTGCGGCTTTTGTTTGGCATCTAAGCCAATTTTCACCAGCGGCAAATTGGCGGTGCGGCTGTGGTGATACCAGGAAAGTGTCGCCACAATGGAGTTCGACGGGCTGAGCGACTTGATCAGCTCTTTTTGGTTACGAAACAGCGAGGCGTAATCCTTATAGAAAAGTGTCGCCACCAGGGCGATGCAGATGACCGACACCACAATTGACGCGGCGCGTTTGGCGATGTTTTTCCACAGAGGTTCGTTATGTTTAATCCGAATCCAGAATACCAAAAGGGCAGCGAGCAGGCCGCTGCCACCCAGCGTGATAATTAACTTAGGCGACAATAAAGCAAAGGACTCGGACGGTGTGGTATCCAGAATATTCACGATCATCGAGCGATCAATAACAATGCCGAAGGTCCAGATGAAATATTGCGCAGCCGCCGCCACTAATACGAACAGCGCAAGAATAAGCCGGTCAAGCCAAACAAAAGAGGCGAGCGTGGCGATAATATTGATCACGCTAAATGCCACCAGCGGCATTGAGACGAAGACGAATATCGTGCGCAGCGTATCGAGTGGCATTGCTGCAATCACCTGACGATAAAAGGCAATATTCAGGAACACCGCAATATAAATTGAAAATAGCGAAATAAACGTCAGCCGACTTAGCGTCGGTCTTTTGCGCAGCGAAAACGTCATTGGTCCATCCATAATAGTGAAGATGGCGCCAGATTAAGAAATAAAGGTTAAGTGAACCTTAGGCTGGATTCTGTCAGGCAGATTTATCTTTAGACAGCATCATTGCGGCTGACCGTGGTGAACAATAATTCGCGCAACCAGCGATGCCCGGCATCGCGGTGCGTTCTTTCATGCTACGCCACGGTTTTGGTGAAGCCTGAATCTCCAGCGGCGGCGCGCGCGTCCCATCGCATTCAAAGCCGCATCTGTGACGCCGTGAAAATTCCCGCCGAGATAAGACACCAGCGCGTGATTCTGTGCGCAGAAGTGGTTAACGTGAGATTTCCAGGGTGGGGCAGCGATGATCGTCTGGACGTGCTGCATGCATGGTTGATCGAAGATCTTTCCGATAATCGCGTGCGCCTCCTGACGCAGGAAACTCAAAACGGCAAACCGGCGGTTGAGCCGGCAAAAGCGCAGGCGAACCCGATGATTAACGGCCATCAGGATTGGCGTTTGGTCAAACTTGCTACGCGTGTCCATATTCATCAAACACCTATTGCGCGATAAATCGCGCGATGATTAGATAATATTACTAACGTAATTTCATCACTTCCTCCTGCGTCAATCCGTTTTAATCCCCCTATCTCCTTGAATAGAAGAAATTCTCCACTGAGGTCTAAAGTCATCGGCATTGCTGCCGATAAAAACCTGTGAATTTTTTTTATCAATTAGCCTCAACCATTAATCATTGTTTCCTCCGCACGACAGAGGATTTTTCAATCAAGGATTTGATGTGAATTTACCCTTTTCTAAAAAAGCTGCATCCGTGCTGATCGCCGCTTCTCTGACTTCCAGTTGTGCCTCAATGAATGACTTTGCTCGTGATTACGGTACCGCTGCCGGTTGTATCGGCGGTGCCGCACTGGGTGGCGGCATCACTTATCTGGTGACTCACGACGCCAGGAAAGCCCTGGTGGGTGGACTGGCAGGCGGCGTAGCGGGATGCGTGGTCGGGAACGTTTGGCAGAATCGTGAACAGGCGCTGGCTAAAGTCGCCGAGGAAGAAAAAATTCGCATCAGCACTCAGGCGCTTAAGGCGCAGGAGAACAGCAAGCAGGAGCCGGTTGGGATTGTTGCACAAGTTGAGGACGGTACCATGTTCGCCATCGACAGTGCAGAACTGACCAGCAGCGGCATGCGTCAGGTGCAAAAAATTGCCACAGCGATGAAAGGCGGCCAGCAATCCTCCAGCGATGTTTTGCTGGTGGTGGGACATACGGACGCCACGGGCAAAGCCGAACACAATCAGCAACTTTCTGAAGCGCGTGCCCGCAACGTTGGGCTGGTACTGGAGCAAAGCGGCATTAAAGCCAGCCAACTCTATTTCCAGGGCGTGGGTTCCTCACGTCCACTGGCGGATAACGATTCCCTTTCGGGTCGGGCACAAAACCGCCGGGTTGAAATCGTGGCGTTGGCGAATGAAGCATTGTTACGCCAACGTCTGGCGCTGGAAAGCAATAACCCACTGTATTTGCGCCACAGCTCTGCTGCTGAAAATACGTTGGCGCGTACTTCAACCGCCAGGGCGGCACCACGTATAGCGAGCAAGAAGGCTGCGACAAAAAGCGCTGAAGTAAAAGCGCCGGAAGTGGTGACCCAACCTACTCAAGCCATTGCTGAGAGCAATCCCGTTAACTTTGTCGATTTTGGTGGCAAGCCCACCAGCGCACAGGTTACGGGTCTCGCCAGCAACTTAAAGCCGCTGTTGCAAGGTTTCAGCCTGATTAGTCAGGCGCAGGCCAGCAGTGTCAGCGGTAGCTGTCTCACCGATCTTCCCCGCGTCAGTGGGCTGGCTAAGAATTTAGCCAGCGGTAAGGCGATCGATCAGCATGATACGCGGGAATATCTGCCCAATATGAACGGGCGCGCGTGGGCTGGATTGGTGAATGGCAACCTGGTGACATTGACGCCAGTGTTTGTTCTCAAAGAGGGTGCCGTGGTAACGCAAAACCCACGAGTGCTCATCACGCCAAATTATGCGCAGGGCAACCGCAAGGCGCTACAAGGCATGGCAAGTGTCGCCAACAGTTGGGAAGGTGAAGACAGCATTCTTTACCGCGTCTACATCGCCGATGCCCAGCAACAACCGATCTCGTGCGTCGACCTCTTGCTGCCGAAATCGGGCAAGCCTGTGCAACAAGGACAGCTCTTTTATAGCAATCATCGTCAGCCGTGGCTGGCCAATTACGCACCTCAGCGTGGATAAACGGATAACTCTCTTATGGAAATTTTAGATACCTTAATGCAGGCGATCGCCACCTATCGCTACATCTTCTGGCCGCTTTTCGGGCTATTGGCGCTAACACTTGGCGTGATCAAATGGTGGGATCAAGTTCGTTACTTCTTTCTCAACCTGTTTTGTTCCCTACCGCTCTTTGGCCACATCACCCGTTTGTCGCGTAGCCATGAATCTCGCCGTGCGGGCACCGGCGGACGCATCTGGCATCCGGCTGAAGAAGCGTTGTGTGGCAAGTTTTATCAATTTCATAGCATTTCAAACCGCGATGCCGATTTTTATCTGCGCTGCGTTAACTATCTGAACAAAGTGGATGAGCGGGGCCGCAAACCGACCAGCGTGGTGTTGTGGTTATGCAGTATCGCCCTCGTCATTCTGGAGGCCTTTATCTTTGCGCTGGTACTTTCGCCATTCATTGCCAACAACATCTCTGCGAACCAGGCGGAGCTGTCGGCGATTGTGGTTTCGGTGCTGATTGGTGTGATTTTAGTGCCCGCAACGCATTTAATGGGCACGCAGTTACACAAAAATACGCTGCTGAGCAAAATCCGCTACTGGCATAAAGAAGCGCGTCTGGAAGGCCATGCGCAGGCGTTGGTCAAAGACAACCGCGTCTCGCTGGAAAGCAGCCGCATTGACGATGATGCACCCAGCTATTTGCAGATGCTCAACCGTGTGAACCACGGTATTGGCGCAAAACCGCAATATGTACAAACGGTTGTGACGCTGCTGCTGATCGTCACCTTTGCGGTAGGTGCCTATTTCATTCGTGCGGCAACCATTAATGCCGCCGAAACCCAGGCCGTCAATGGCACGCCGTTCAGCCAAACCAGCGCGGCGAGCAACGCTTCACCTTTTGAGTTGCCACAGCAAGCGGTGGAAGATAATCAGCAGGCTGATAAGCAAGCGGCGCAAGAGGTCAGTGACAACCGCGTGTTCGCCTCCAAATTGACCTTCATTATTTTGTCGGTGATTTTCATTGGCGTGCAGATTATCGGTATTTTGATTGGTTATTACCGTTCTCTGGTCGGCATCGAATCGCGCCTGGCGGCGAAATATATTGGTAATTTTAGTAGCTCTGAAGAGTTTGCCGCGTGGTACGCCATGCGCCGTGAGCGCGTAGAGCGTGATGCGCAGGATAAACTGGCAAGCTTGCAGAATCGTATGGCGATGCAACGCGCCAGTAGCGCCAGCATTGCACAAACTGATGTTCGGACCTTCGACGATTACGTGCGCGGTAAGCAGCGCGATAAAGCACTGGCCGACGATCAGCATCAGCAATTTAACGCCACACGCGCTACCGTTGCTCCAGAGCGCCCGGTACATCAGCCAGAACCGGCTTTGGTATTTGAACCTACAACGCCAACACCTGCACCGGTGGCACTGGAAACGGCACCTGCTGCTGACGCTGATGAAAAGGCGCGCATCGCGGAGTTGGGCGATTTGACAGCCCTAGATGATGAAGAACTGCGTTTGGTGGCTGAGGATTTGGGTCTGTCAATGGAAGCACTGCTCAGTCGTCGTAAAGTGCAGCGCGTGCTTAATAAGGCCAGAGGATAATCAGGTGAAGATCAGCAAATGGTGTTTGCTGCTGTTAGCCGGGGTGAGTGCCCTGGCGCAGGCTGCGGATCGCAACGATATCCCGAGCTGTTATGACTATGCCAAACTCAGTCAATATCGCCCGGCCAACAGCGGTCGTGAGCTGGTGGTGATTATTGATCAAACGGTTAAAGTGCCGCTGCAGATCAAAAATGCCAGTTGGCAGCAGATTATGCGTTTTAGCCAGCCCGGCGATCATGTGGTGCTGTATCAGTTCTCGGCGTTGCTGCAGAACAATTTCATGCAGCGCTTATTTGATGGACGTCTGGAGCCGCTACTCACGGACAAGAAGATCCGCGACAATCAAGGCATGGAGAGTTTGAAGAACCTCGACAAATGCCTGAGTGAGCAAAAGCAATATTTCGCGAGCGCAATGGGTGGGTTGATGGCAAAAAGTTTCGCTGAGAAGGGCGATAACATCGCTAAAAGCGAGATCCTCGATAGCCTGAAACGCATTAGTCACGATCTTGAGCAGGATGAAAACGCCTCACGTACCCTGTTTCTGATCTCCGATATGCTGGAAAACAGCGCTTTCGATAGCTTCTATCGCAATAACGCGCTGCGTTTGCTTTCGCCTGAGAAAGCGTTGCAGAAGGTTAAACAGCAGAATTTGTTAGCGGATTATGCCGGCGCTAAGGTATTTGTCGCAGGTGCAGGATTGATTGATACCGATGCGAAAAACAACTATCGCTCAGGGAAAATCATTCAGCAGCTTGAGATATTCTGGCGCGACTATTTTACTGCGTCTAATGCAGAGTTAGTAAGTTTTGGTGCACCGGCGTTGAATGTAGATTTGCAATAAATTATTCAGAAACGATGTATTCACTGCCTCAACGTCTGGCCAGGGCAGTGAATATGAGTCGCGACTTCGTTACCATAATGGTTTTAGGGTGGATTACCCATGTTCATCTGCTCACCGTTGATCTGGGTAAAGCGCTTTAACATCTCCCGCATCTGGCATTGAAAGAATGTGTGCATATGGCAAGGTCCGCTATGAGTGAGGAGCGGAAGTTCATAATTTTTTCGACAATCTTCTAAGCGGTTATGCTAGAAATAAACAGCTACAAAGGGAATGGACATGACATTGTTTGAAGAATGTAAGGAATTGCTCAAGGCAGATTTTGATGTTGTGGAAGGAGATGATTTGAGCATGGTAATGGATATTTTTCATCAATATCCATGGCATAGCGGTAAAATTATGTGGCATGAAATGGAATTCAGCGATCATGAAATTACTGATGAGATGTTTAATGGGGGCGGCTTAGGTAATGAAACTGTATTTGTCATAGCGGATGATGCTAATGTGCCTGTGTTCAAAACGCATCTACAACTCATTGTCGATAATATCTACGATGTTATCTCCATATCATCTAATGTCTTTATATTTAATGATAATTTAATGATGCAACCATTATTTCCTCACGATTTTATACGGTTTAGTTTGCGAAAGTGATTCGCTGAAGTTCTGGCCAGAACCCCGCATATTAGTACATTCCGATGTTAGCAATGTCTGCTTTTAGCACGTAGCTGACCATCGGACTGAACTGAAGGTCCGCTGCGAACGAAAGCAGGCGTAGTTTTCAATTGCTGATTCTTTTATTTAATATCCTAACGCACGATTGACTTGCTCATATTGATACCCGTTACTCCAAAACCGCTGCTCTCGTATACATGGAAAGCACGAGCATTATCTCCAGCTACGCGTAGTCTAATCTCTTTAAAACCCTTATCCTGAAGATCCTCTTCAAAAGCGCGAAGAGCCTGTTTACCCAATCCCCCTCCCTGAAGTGAATTAAAAATATGAAAATCATAGATAAATACTGTGCGCATTGCCGCGTCTGGTTTGTACCAGAGATAGCCTACGTGCCTCTCAAATACATCTAATTTCGCGAAAATGGACAGTAAAATTTGCCCGTGCGTATTCACTCCTTCCGCAAGCAACTTTGATATTTCCTGCCTGGCCATCGTTAGAGAATCACTTTTAGACATTCTATAATTTGACGCTATCTCAATTGCATAATCAGGAATAAAATATTCCAGATAAGCAGAGTACTCTTCTTCTGTCATTGAGCGAAACGAGACCATCTTTTAATCCTTATTGAGGAAGTCATACAGACAGAAAGGGCCATACTAATAGCGCCAATACCAGTGTAACGTCAAATTATTCGTTTATGGAATAACAACACTTCCGATCGATTACATGAAAGTGATACTCAATGTCCGCTTCTGGCTGTGAGTTCAATGGGTCGATGCAACGCTATCCTTAATCGAAGGGGGACGTTGCCATGAAACGAAGAACGCGTATTAACTACACGCCGGAACAGAAAGCGATTATCTGGGACAGATATAAGCAAGGTGATTCCTTGCATGATATCGCCAGAATGTTCGACAGATATCATTCTTCTATTATGCCCACTATCCACCAGACTGGTGGATACCGCCCCCCTGTCCGAAAGCGTCATCCGTTAGCGCTTTCACTTTATGAAAGAGAGGAAATATCCAGAGCGCTGGTAGCAAAAATCAGCATCAGGGCGATCGCAAACAAACTCTCGAGAGCCCCCTCAACGATTAGCCGGGAGATCAAGAGGCACGGTGGTGCAAAACAATACCGTGCATCAAAAGCGGATACTGCTGCGTGGGAAAATGCTCTGAGACCAAAACCTTGCAAGCTAATTGAAAGACCAACACTGTGTAAAATCATCGCAGAGAAGATGCATCAGGACTGGTCGCCGGAACAAATCACCGGTTGGCTGAAACGCTGTTATCCGGATAATCAGGAAATGCATGTGTCACACGAAACGATATATAAAACGCTTTTTATACAAACCCGAGGTGCATTAAAAAAAGAACTGCAGCAATGCCTCAGAAGCGGAAGAGTCGTGCGTAGATCCAGAACATCATCGCTTAAAGGGAAAGGATTAGGGTCAATCCCGAATACGATCTCTATCAGCGAAAGGCCACCTGAAGCCGCCGACAGAGCCATATCAGGTCACTGGGAAGGTGACCTGATCCAGGGCTCTAAAAACTCCTATATCGTCACCCTCGTAGAACGTCATTCCCGTTTTGTTATGCTGGCCAGGATCAGGGACAACAAGACCATAACGGTTATATCTGCACTCATCAAACAAGCCCGGGAATTACCTGCTGAGCTTTATAAAACATTAACATGGGACCGGGGTGCTGAAATGACTAACCACACCCGGTTTACTGTAGCCACAGATATCCAGGTTTACTTCTGCGATCCCCAATCCCCCTGGCAACGCGGCTCCAATGAAAATACAAACAGATTGCTTAGGCAGTATTTTCCAAAAGGAACTGACCTATCGGTTCACAGCCAAGAAAGACTAAACAGCGTTGCCAGACAGCTCAACGAAAGACCGAGAAAAACGCTAGACTATGAATCACCCGCAGAGCGTTTTAACCAATGTGTTGCATCCATCAGTTGAACTCACAGCACGAAGCGGACAAGCTAACTGAGTCGAGGTCTCTATGAGCGAAGAGCGGACTTTTAGTCAAAAAGATCCCCGTTTTTGCTTAGCTGAACATTGCCTATATGCGAAACGCTTGCACTGGCAATTTCAGAGAGTGCCAATTACTATCCAGAATCTATGGATATGAACATTTTGGGCTTTATGCCAGCCTTACTCCCTGTTGCCCTGTCTCCCGGAGCGAGCTTCACTCTCGTTATGAACAGTGCTCTGACAGGAGGTAACAAAGGTTTATTTAGAACCCTCGCCGGAACCGCTCTGGGCATATATACCCATGCAATTTTTATAGGGTTTGGTATCACGGCAGTGCTCATCTCGTCGTCAGCAGCGTTTGCTGTGCTTAAAGTAACCGGAACTGTCTATCTGCTTTGGTTAGGCGCGATGCTTATCCGGAGAGGGATAACGGTAAATTCAGGCGGGTTTACTGGTGCAAAGCATTCCGTGACTTTAAAAGAGGCTTGGCTGGCTAATGTTTTGAACCCTAAAGCCATCCTTTTTTATTTGACGGTCGTTTCACAGTTCGCAGGCGCGAAGGGTGGCGTTTACAACTACCTTATACTGGCATCAGTTCATATAGTGGTTATGAGTATCTGGCTTTTTGCAATCACTCAAACGCTCATATTCTCAGCCAAAAAAACTAACCCGCGAATGCTGAAAAAGTACGTCAACATTGTCGGCGGGATAATGCTCATTGCTTTTTCTCTGCACAACCTTATCTATTAACTCCATAGAAATACCGTTGTTCCTGATGGTCTCTACGGCCCGCAGGCCAGAGGCCGGCAAAGGCAAATTCCCGGTCAGGGGCTTCCGCGCTTGATACCATCCAAAAGACTTCAGATGTCTTCAGGTCATTTCCGGCCCATCCTCTGCATCCAGCTCTTTTCCCAGCGAGGAGGCAAGGGCAACGATGCCTTTGCGGCGGCCCACAAGTAACAGAATGTGGTTCTCATTTAGCGGCATGTCAGGCGTAACGGCGATGACTTTATCGCCGCGTTTCATGCGTTCAACGGTAACCGGGAAAGTGGGTTAGCTAACGCTCTAATCTGAGTAATGCTCCTGCTCGCGGCCGCTCCTGCCAGAAACACCCGACCTATCAGTTCAGATAAAGCAGGCATCTGTCTTGATGCCGGTATGATTACACCATGCATCAGTTCCTGTTCAGCTTTTATTGCGTCTTCACGAATAGAGCGCCCCATAATTTTGGCAAGAATGTTAACGCAGATAATGATGGCACCCAGGGAGCCGAAGATGTATGTCACCGCATATCCCACCGCGACATTCCCCTGCATCTGCTGGAGCTGTGCTGGATCAAGATTCAGTTTTCGATGGCGGCACTGGCAGTACCGATAATTGCTGACTGGGTTAACGCACCATCGGCGATGCCGGCCGCAATTCCCTTGTCCAGCGCAAATATGCGCCCAGTTTGAATTTACCAATCCACGTGCCTACAGCGAGAGAAAGAAAAAGCGCCAGCTCCGGTGATAATCGAAGAAATCCATGAATCAAATCCATAGAAATATATCCCGCAGAGAAAATTCTTAAGGCTCAGGCATATTTTTCTGCCTGAAGAGTGATTATTCAGTTAGAAGAAACGTCAGCGTTTGATGCTTATCTCAGGGTAGCTTTATAATTTGCTTTCGCAAATTTAAACCCTAAGAACAGGTTTAAGGTAGTGCAAAATACTGATAAATAGTCTGATTTTAATCGTTACATTTTGAAGGCGAACCGGCAATTTATTACATACGGTTAACCTTTTTATTAATTTTGCGACTGAGTCAAACTATTTAGCATTATAAAATGGTTAATCATTATGGAAAATTCATGCAAAGTGGCTATATTATCCCTAAGCAAATGACTTGTATCTGTCATCTAAATGCTAATATTATGTAAATAATTGATATACAAATGCTTGCGCATTGTTTCATAAAGTGCTCACCACGTGACGCTACAGTATTTAGATTACGCGGGTGCAGCAAGTAACATTCCACACTTCGCCACTCTATCGGAAAATATGAGGTCGTTATGTCAAGTGAATCAGTTAATGATATATCAAAAGACTTATCCGCCTTTGTAGGGACGCATTTTGTCTATACCTATGATAATGGATGGAAATATGAATGGTATGCGCGTAATGACAATACGTGTGATTACAGGATTCATCAGGGGTTGGTAGGTGGTCGTTGGGTGACAAATCAAAAAATGAATGCCGTGCAGTTCGCACCTGGCATTTATAAAGTCGACTGGCACGAGCCGACAGGAACCTGTGTGAGCCTGTTATTTGATATTGAAAGAAAGATCATTCATGGCACCATCTTCTTTCCTCAGTGGATTGCAGGTGAAAATCAACATCCTGAAAAAACAATTTGTTATCAAAATGAGTTCATTGAGGATATGCATCGCTTCCGCGATGAAGGACCGGCATATCCCTATGTTGTGATACCCGAATTTGCCAGTGTCACGTATATGAAAAATGAAGGGCCTGATAATGATGCTGTTATTAATATGCCCCCAGGTCAACTTCCGGACAATTTCTTCGATGGGAAATAATTAATTCCGGACATTACTGCTTTATTACACTGACACCTCAAAGCCAATTCATTTGGACGCTGAGGTGCCGAACAGAGTAGTAGAGATTTTAAGTGAGCGGAAGAGCCAGGAAACCTCGCTACTTTTTTCAGGCCAGCCAAATGGTTCAGCTGGCCTTTATTTAAACGTCTTTAATAAGGGAAGTGGTCAGCTCAGCGCGACCCTCACTTTTAGTGCAATCACCAGCGCGGCAAAACACATTATGCAACCCGCGGTAATGAAAACACCGGTTACGCCGCTGAGACCAAAAAGTAATCCTCCCAACGCAGCACCCGCAGCAATTGAGGATTGAACTGCTGCGACTACCATGCCGCCAGCGGTTTCAGCCTGATCGGGAACGGAACGCGCTACCCAGTTTGACCACGCAACGGGTACGCCACCAAATGCCATCCCCCACAATGCGACGAACAACATCAATCCTGCTTCCTCAAGTGGCAGCAAAATCATGCTTAATGCCGCTAAACCAACAAGTGCTGGCATCAGTATCAGGGTAAGACGCAGGCTTTTCTCCATCAGCCACCCGGCCAGCAGCGTACCGATAAAATTAGCGACGCCAAATCCAAGCAGTATCAAAGACAAACGATCCACATCAAGTTGAACAATATTTTCAAGAGCCGGACGAATATAGGTAAAGAGCGCATATTGACCCGTATGGGCAATCACACAACCCGTCATTCCCACCGCAATGCCTGGGCGGCGGAGTAAATCCATGACAGATGCCGTAATCATCATTTTACGCGAAGCCATCCCAGGAAGCGTAAACAGCTGGAAAAGCAGTGTCAGCAGGCCAACTGCGGTTGCAGCGATAAAAGCACTACGCCAGCCATAAAGCCCACCTAAATAGCTTCCCAACGGGATCGAAACCACGGTACCGACAGCAATACCGCTAAAAATAATGGAGAGAGCACGTGGGACGCTTTTTGCAGGGACCAGCCGCATAGCTACGGCAGCAGCCATACTCCAGAAGCCTCCCAACGCGATGCCCAGCAAAATGCGCATGACCAGCAGAACAGCCAGACTGGAGGAGAGTGCGACAAGCAGGTTGGAGGCGATCATCAGCACGGTAAAACCCAGCAAAACAGCTCGGCGATCATAATTACGCGTCAGGCGAGGAACCATCAGACCCGCAAACAGGGCCACCACAGCTGTCACCGTCACAGCCTGACCAGCAAGCGCTTCGGTTACACCAAGATCCGCGGCCATGGGTGTTAACAGGCTGGCAGGAAGATATTCTGCAGTCAGCAAGCCAAACACGCCCATCGTCAGTGAAATAACGGCCATCCATGCGGATTCTTTGGGTTCCGAACTGTTCAAACTAACGGATACAGCTTCAGTTGCTTCATTTCTCATAACACACTCTTTTTTTGGAGAAAAAATGATAACTCCAAGTCTAGAGTTGAGCGGCTGGACGATCTATGATGCCACATCCTGATTTTTTACCCGAAACTCCGGTTATGCCAGTGAATAAACACTTTGCCCTGTCATCCGAACTCATCAGTGAATTGCTGCTGGAAATGCGTCTGCGTGGCGTGCAGTATCGCCGTTTACAGACGGGCTCTGAGTTTGGCGTCGGTTTCAGCAGCAGACCCGGACATGCCTATTTTCATTACATCGCAGTGGGTACTGCTGTGCTGCGCACACACGATGGTACGTTGCACGAACTAAAAGCCGGGTGCATGGTATTCATGCCGCAGGGCGAGGAGCATCAGCTTTTATCGGATGTCAGCTGTTCATTTCAACATATCGACACGTTCGGCTCTGCTCCTTTAGGCGAGGCCGTCAGCGGAATTAATACCTGCCCGAGTTCGCATCCGACGCCCAGCACGGTTCTGTTTTATGGCTGTATGGAGTTCGATCTTGGTGGAATGCAGGGCCTGGATAAACTGATGCCGCAAGCCATCGTGGTTGAGGCAAATGAACAGATTTATCCGGGGCTGGTTCCCGTTCTGGGCGCGATGAAATCTGAAATCTGTTCCGGACGCGCGGGCTTCGCGGGCATTCTGGCACGCCTCGCAGAAGTGGCGGCGGCCATGATTGTGCGTGGATGGATCGAAAACGGCAGCGAGAACGCCGCTGGTCTGATCGCTGCGTTACGTGATCCACGACTTGCCCGTGCCATTCTGGCCATTCATCGTGATACAAGCCGGGAGTGGTCTGTTGCCGAGCTTGCTGCCCAGTCGCATGTATCCCGTTCTGTTTTTGCTGAACGCTTCAAATCAATCATCGGCATACCTCCGCAGCGCTATGCAAGGGAGGTGCGAATGCGCATCGCGGGTCACTGGATTACTCACGATAAGATCTCAATTGACACCGTAGCGCTTCGCCTCGGCTATGCCTCGCAGGCAGCCTTTAGCAGAGCGTTCAAGCGTATTAATGGGTATCCACCGGGCGCTATGCGTCAGCGAACAGCGAGAGGCGTTAATACAGTAAGTGAGTGAATGCTATTATTGTCATTTGCTGGATTGAATGTAGAAGACCTTAAAAACTGAGCGGAAACGACTTTTCATCATTCTACGTATCGCAAATTTCTCCGGTGTCCGCTTCTGGCACAGAGTTACTTGTTGTAAGAAGCGGATGTCTGTAATGAGCAAAGAACTGACATATCATTTACAGATGCTGGTGGTTTTGAATTTACGCAATCAAGCAAGATGATTAATTCTGATCTGACTGACTTTGTCACTAAACATTCTTTCCGAATATGCTTTTTCGTCCATGTAGGAAAGCACGATTTGTACGATGCGATATCGAATATTAAAATCAGGAGCCTGGGATTCTAAATTGAAGTCAAACGAATCTACGTTTAAAGGAATAATGAATATGTCGTGCTTAAAAAAATATGTATAGTGGGTCTTACCCAGTAATGGGGATATAATCGAATGTTCTACATTTTACGTTACTTTACTCATGCTTCTAGTCGTGTCAGGAACCTGGGCTTCTAAATTGAAGTTAAACGAATTTACGTTTAAAGGAATAACGAATATGTCATGCTTAAAAAAATATGCATATGCCCCATTTATATCACTACTTTATGGTGTTTCAGCAACGGCCTCACCAGATTTGATGTATGACATTGATAAGAGGGACTATTCGGTGTCAACAGAGGTAACGCCACAATTTTCCTGGGATAAAAGTGAGTCTCAAGGTGATAAAACCCAATATTGTCTTACTCCTCGCGATCCAGGATGCAGCAAAATGTGGCATGAGGAAAAAGCGAAGGATTATTCCTGGTCCACAGAGGTAACGCCAAAACTATCTTGGGAGAAAAGTGAGTCTCAAGATGATAAAACTCACTATTGTCTTACCCCTAGCGATCCAGGATGCAGCAATATGTGGCATAAGGAAAAAGCGAAGGAGTATGACGAGCGGAGGCAGCGTTCCCAACAAAAAAGGCTTTATAATTAACATAAATGATCGTTCAAAAGCTCATATTCAGTTTTCCATAGTGGGATATTACGCCTGGCTTGTAACGTTCTTAATAGTTAGGCTGATAATATTTGACGATTCATTTCTTGAGAATTTTTTGCAGCTTATTTAGAATGCATCTAAAAATCGCACCAAACCGCCTCGTATTCATTTACTGATTCGCGAAATATTATGAATTGGACAGAATAACTTGAGCGTCCAAAGTCAGTTCCTTTTGGGAATATTGTCTGACCAGCTTGTTCGTATTTTCATTTGAGCCACGCTGTCAGGGAGATTGAGGACCACAGAAATAAATCCAAATGTCTGTCGCTACCGTAAATCGAGCGTGGCTGGTCGTTTGGCGCCTCGATCCCATGTTAGTGTTTTATAAAAGCTCAGCTGGTAATTCCGCGCTTGTTTGATGAGTGCAGATACAACAGTTATGGTTTTGTTGTCGCTGATTTTGGACAGCATAACAAAGCGGGAATGGCGTTCAACGTGGGTGACGATATAGGAGTTAGTAGACATCTCTATGTTTGGTCGGGTTAAATATGGCTAATTCGTTAAATAACCTTGATCCCGAGCTGAGTTGATCACACCTGCACTACAACCCATATTCCTCGCGCAACAACCCAAACAGCCAATCGTTATGCCACGCATTTCTCAGCCAGTAACTTTCTCGCAGTTCACCTTCTAATACAAAACCGACTTTTTCCAGCAGTCGCCGTGAGGGCGTATTGCCTGCGGTGACGGTAGCGCTTAGGCGTCGAATGCCGCCGTCGCTGAATGCATAGTCACAAATCGCGCGGAGCGACTCGTGCGCATAGCCTTTGCCATGCGCTTCAGGTGCGAACAGAAAGCCGACTTCGGCGCAGTCATTTTCCCTACGAATATAACCGCTGACGCCGAGGCGATTGCCTGACTGTTTTTCCCGCACCACCAGACACAGCCAATGCGCGCTGAATGGCGACCAGCGCGGCAATCTTGCTGTAAAATCGGCGTGAATTTTTTCATCGGATTTTGCATCGGCGACGTAATGCATGACGTGAGGCGAGAGCTGGAGCTGACGGAAGAAGTCCCAGTCGTCTTCCGCGATCTGCGAGCAAGTGAGTCTGGGCGTGTCGAGATGCAGGTTAGCGGTCACTTTTCACCTTTAGAATTCAGATTACTCCACAACGATATTTTACAACGCTCATAACGTAGCGGCGCAATTTATTGCGCAATATCAGGCTAGTTGCGCAATCGCCATCACATTGCGCGATAAATCGCGCCGCTACGGATACATGCAAAACGTGATTATTGCTGGAACCGCAACGCCACACCAAACGCCTGCTCGGCACCAACAATAATCGCCGACTCTTCTTCGCGGAACGGCACATCACCGAGCAGAAGGCTGGCTTTCACTTTGCGCAGATCCGAGGTGCGCAAACTCAATCCGGCCATGCGCGCGCTGCCGTCGTAATCAATCGGCAATCCGGCGAAGCGCTGCGTAACGTATTCCGCGGCGGCAAAGCGTACCGTTGCCACGCCCGCTTTGAGCACAAACGCGCCTTCCTGACAGGCGGTGAGTTTATCTGCACCGAATAAACGGCTGTAGGGCTGCGCAGCGGCGGCGGGATCCTGCGCCACCACCACGAACTCGACGATATCGCTCACGCCATTCGGATGGACGCGCCACGCGTCCTGCCACACCGAATCCGGTGTGTCGTGCTGACAAAAGAAGCTGCGGCCGTTCGCAACCAGCGACGGGCGCAACCGCACGGTGCGGAAGCGTGCTTCCTGCTCGGTGCCGTCCGGCAAAGTAACGGGACGGAAAAAGCTCGCAGGCAGATCGCCGTCGATATCCTGGCTCTCAAGATAGCGCCACACCGCATCGGCATCCTCGGTTTTCCACACTAATCCGCTGAGGCCAATCGGCGACTGCCACAAATCCTGGCGCAGATTGCCGCGCCCAGGCTCAAACCCCAACAGCTCCAGATAGTTATCTCCAAAAATCGCCAGATGATTACTGGAGCCGAGCGAATGATGGCCGCGCTCGGTCAGCTGAAATCCCAGGCGACGAAACAGCGCGCTGGCGTCATCCAACTGGCTGGTAACGTTGATCACCACATGGTCGAGACGTGGAACAGGTACAGAAATCGCCATCGCTTTTCTCCTTGCTCTCATGGTCACGATGCCAGCGCCTGTTGTTGGCGCAGCGTCAGCAGCGCGCGCTGGGCCAGCTCGGTAAAGTAATGCACCGCCGGTTCCAGCATCGCTTCATCCGGATCGAATCCGGCGTGATGCAGGCCAAATTCACTGGCGCTGCCGATGCTGACGAACGCGCCCGGCAGCTGCTGCAGGTAGAAGGCGAAGTCTTCGCCACCCATCTGCGGCGTGCCGACCTGTGTTTGATAGCCTTGCTCTGCGGCCAGATCCAGCGCGAAATCGGCCCATTGCGGGGTGTTGAACAGCGAAGGCGGACCTTCCTGCCACACCAGCTCCGCCTGTGCGCCAAATCCGGCGGCGATCCCGTTTATCAGCGCATCAATTTTCTGCGGGATTTGTGCGCGAATCGCCGCATTATGGGTGCGCACCGTGCCTTCCACCTCCACCGTTTGTGGCAGCACGTTCCAGCTGTTGCCTGCGGTAAAGCGCGTCACGCTGACCACCACCGACTCCAGCGAACTGAACACGCGGCTCGGCAGCGTTTGCAGCGCGGTGACGATGTGGCTGCCAATCACGATGCTATCAATGCCTTCATGCGGACGCGCGGCGTGCGCACCTTTGCCGTTGATAGTGATCTGGAAACGATCGACGTTGGCATAATAGGCACCGCCGCGCGTCCGCAGCGTGCCGGTTGGCAGATCCGGCGCATTATGCAGGCCGAAAATCGCCTGCACCTCTTTCAGCGCGCCCGCCGCCAGCAGCTGTTTCGCGCCGGTAAAAATCTCTTCGGCTGGCTGGAACAGAATGCCACGCGGCCAGGCAGCTGGGATTCGATGCGTTGCAACTGCTGTGCGACGCCCAGCATCACGCTGCTATGCAGATCGTGGCCGCAGGCGTGCATCACGCCCGGCTGTTGGGAGCGCCATACTTGATCGGTTTGCTCGTCGATGGGCAGGGCGTCGATGTCGGCACGCAGCGCAATCAGCGGTTCACCGTGACCGATTTCTGCCACGACACCGGTTTTCAAATCCAGCGGCAGCAGCTTGACGTTGAGTTCCTGCAACCAGCGGGTAAGGCGCTCGGTGGTGGCAAATTCCTGATCCGACAGTTCAGGATGCTGATGCAGCTCGCGTCGCCAGCGCACCAGCTGTTGATGTGAAAGATCCGTCATGGTCATCCTTGTGTGTGTTCAGGTAAGAAAGGTTCGCCGAGCGTCAGCATCAGGCGATTTGCCCAGGCAAAGAAGGCGGCGGATTGAATCAGGTCCAGCAGCTCCAGCGTGCTGAATCCCTGAGCGCGCAGCGCCTGCAGCTGTTTCAGGCTGGTGGCGGCAGGCGTAATCGATAAGGTAGCAACCAGATCGATCTGCGCCGCCCAGCGCGCCGATTGTCCGTGCGACAGCTCAGCGCCCGGCGCGACATTCAGCAGCTTCTGCACCGCCGGTTCATCTTTCGACAGCTGGCTGGCTTTGCGCGCATGCACCGAGGCGCAGTAGATGCAGCCGTTGACCTTGCTCACCACCGTGGCGGCGAGTTCTCGCTCGGCGCGCGAGAGTCCGCCTGCGGTGTAGAAGATGCCTTTATCGGTTAGCGTGCGCTGCTCAAGCAGCGGCTGATTGCGGCCCAGCAGGCGGAAGTAATCAGAGTCGCTATGGCCGAATTTCGCCAGCGTTGCCTGCTCTTCAGCGCTAAATTCATGCAGCGGTTTTGCTGCCAGCCACGGTTCCCAGCCGAGTTCCTGTTGGGTAAAGGCGGTGAGGGCGGTTTTCCCGCTGACGGTGAGCGGCGCATCGTGCCATTTACCGGCCACCGCATGCGGCTGCGACGCCGTCTCTTCACCGTTGAGCAAACGCAAACCCGCAAGCAAGCGGCTCTGGAAGCTGACAAAGGCAATCAGCTGCGCCAGCGTGACGATGCCACGTGGCGACCATCCGGCAGTTTGCAGCGTCTCGATGTGCTGCGGCGCAGCATCGACCGGATGCAGGCTCAGCAGTTCCGCAAACGCCAGACCCGCAGCGAAGCGTGCGTTGTTAGGCTGATCCGGCTGGCGGTAATGCGCTTCGAGACTCGACGCGCCATGCCAGGCCGCGACCTGCGCGGCGAGGGCGAAACGTTCTGCTAACGGCAAATCCTCATCATCCTGTGAAAACAGCACGTCATAGCTGCCTTGCGTGTGCTGGGTGGCGGCGTGACGCTCGGCGCGGGCTTGCGCCAGTTCAGACGCGGGATCGATATCCGCCAGCGCGGCCAGTAAATCAAACGTTTGAGACATGAAATTCTCCTGTTAAGCGTGGCTTAGCGCACGCAGCGCGGGAGCAATATGCTCGGCAATCAATTCGATAGAACGCAGAATGTCGGCGTGTGGCGGATCGATGGAGTGCACCTGGAAGCTGATATCGGTGACGCGTTGCAGCGACGTATCGGCCAGCAGCGATTGCCGCACCGTGTCGGCATCGCCGAAGTGCGCATCCAACTGACGCGCCTGTTCGTCCAGCGTGTTGCCAATCTCGTGTCCCGATTCACGGAAATGCTGCGCCTGGCGCTGTAAGCCCGGCTCGGCAAGACGGCGCGCGTAGTCGTTGGAATCGGCCACAAAAGCGGTGCGCGATGCCAGAATGCGCGGCGCAATGCCTGCTGGTAAAGCCGCCAGATAGGCATCAATCATCGGGTTTTGTATCTGGTCGAGCGGCAAATCAGGCTGGCCCGTCGGACGCGGCTGGGTGCGCGACAGCATCAAACCGTGCCCGGCTTGTCCCGCGCGCGCCGCGCCTTCCACCGAGAAGGTGGCGATCCACACGCGCTGCGCCAGCGTCGGCGCAGCGGGATAAAGATGATTCTCCGGATGGCCCAACGTATCGCCGCGCCAGGCGCTCAGCAGTTGATGCAGATGATCGGCAAACACGCTGGCGCGCTGGTCGATAGTGATACCGAACGGCAGAAACGAGGTCGCGGTGCCGCCCGAACCTAAACCGACTTCGAGGCGACCGTTGCTCAGCAAATCCAGCACCGCGGCATCTTCGGCGACGCGCAGCGCGTTCTCCATCGCCAGCGTGATGATGCCGGTGCCAAGCCGAATAGTGCGGGTGTGCGCAGCAACGTGGGCCAGAAACAGCAGCGGTGACGGCAAGCCGCCTTCTTTCTCGTGAAAGTGGTGCTGAGCAATCCACGCGCTGTCAAAACCGGTGCGCTCGGCGTGCTGAATCTGTTCAGTTGCCAGGCGATAGCGCTGCTGTGCGGAAGTGTCGTCCAGCAGGCGAGTGAAAAAACCAATGCGTTTGCGCGTCATGCAGACTCCTTAATCAGCGGACGGAAAGCGGGAATCGCGTCAATCAGCGATCGGGTATACGGATGCTGCGGCGCGTTAAATAGCGTGACAGTGTCACCTTGCTCCACCACTTCACCAGCGCGCAGCACGGTGACGCTGTGCGCAACGCGGCGCACGGTGGCGAGGTCGTGGGTGATAAACAGATAAGTAAGGCCGAGCTCGCGTTGCAGTTGTTGCAACAGTTGCAGAATCTGCGCCTGCACCGTGACATCCAGCGCCGAGGTCGCTTCATCCAGCACCAGAATAGCCGGTTGCAGAATCAGGGCGCGGGCGATGGCTACGCGCTGACGCTGGCCGCCGGACAACTCGCGCGGTTTGCGCGTCAGCAGCTCCAGCGGTAACGCCACGCGCTGCGCCACGGCTGCGACGCGTTGCCGGCGCTCGTCGCTGCTGAGTTTCTCAAAGTTACGCAGTGGCTCTTCAATGATGGCGAACAGCGTCTGGCGCGGATCCAGTGAGGCAAACGGGTTTTGATACACAAACTGAATCTTGCGGCGCAGCTGACGTTGCGCTTCGCCGCGCAGCGCGGTGGCATCGATGCCATCGATCACCACGCGGCCGCTATCGGCCTGCTCAAAGCCTAAAAGAATGCGCGCCAGCGTGGTTTTCCCCGAGCCGGATTCGCCTACCAGCGCGTGCGTGGTGCCGCGCGCTACGGTCACGCATACCTCTTTCGCTACCTGAAGCTGCTGCTGGCGACCGAGGGAAAACTGTTTATTGATACCGGAGAGCTGAATCGCTGGCGACGAGAAGTTGGCCTGTGTCGGCACGGACAACGCGCTGTCGCCCGGATCGGCGTCCTGCAACAGCTGCCGCGTGTAAGCATGCTTAGGCGCGTTGATCACCTGCGGAGCCGGGCCTTGTTCCTGAACTTCGCCATGACGAAATACCAGCAGGCGATCGGCGCGTTCTGCCGCCAGCGCCAAATCGTGCGTGACAAACAGCACCGCCGTACCGGATTCGCGGCGCAGCACATCCAGCAGATCGAGAATGCGTTTTTGCACCGTGACATCCAGCGCGCTGGTGGGTTCATCGGCAATGATAATCTGCGGACGCAGGGCGAGGGCGATAGCAATCAGCACGCGCTGTTTCATGCCGCCGGAAAGCTGATGCGGATACTGCGTCAGACGCTGTTCCGGATGGCTCAGCCCCACTTTTTGCAGCAGCTCCAGTACGCGCTGCTGACGTTCGGTTTTGCTGATTTTCAGGTGCAGCTGCAACATTTCACCGACCTGATCGCCAATGGTTTTCACCGGATTGAGCGAGTTGCCCGGATCCTGCGGCACTAAGCTGATGCTGACGCCGCGCAAGCTATCAAGACGTTTAGAAGACCAGCCGGCGATATCGGTGCCGTTCAGCACAATTTTGCCGCTGTCACGACGGCCATTTTCCGCCATCAAACCAATAATGGCCTGCGCGGTGGTGGTTTTGCCGGATCCGGATTCACCGACCAGCGCCACCATTTCACCCGGCTGCAACTCAAAGCTGACGTTGTGAACCACCGCGCGCCACTCGCCGCGCTGGCGATAGCTGAGGGTTAAATTTTCAATGGCTAATAACGCGCTCATGCGTCACCTCCGGCCAGTTGACGACTGATGCGGTTGGCG
>Ga0256901_1000382_pt1 | contig 25605 bp, 16 predicted proteins | sample MC6MC0689MT_FD_190200 | JGI IMG/M metagenome (GOLD analysis project Ga0256901, IMG submission 190200) | Metatranscriptome of enriched soil aggregate microbial communities from Iowa State University, Ames, United States - MC6-MC0689-MT... | ecosystem: Environmental > Terrestrial > Soil >... | reverse complement strand
ATTTTAAATACGTTAGATTTCAGCACAAAGGTAAATTAAAATATTAAGATTAATGCAATTAAGGGTTAGCTAAATACGCAAAGCCAGTACTAAGGCCACAGGGAGGTTATGCAACCGTCGTCATTCTTTGAAAATTTGCTTTAAAAAAGCACCCTATCAACAGATTAACTTATCAAGCCAGAAATTGTGATTTTAAATTTGGGTATTTTCGTTACACAAATGTAGCTTTATCCCATTTTTCCTCTTTTAATTTTTAGAGGACAGCATTAGGATCAACTAGTGATCAAATTAGTCCTTTTCACAGTACTTGTTCAGTGCTTGTTCAGTGTTTGCTCAGTGATAACTCAGTAAAGACTGAATAACCAGTGACTGATTACTGTCTAAAAATTGATTGAAAATTGTTATTAGGTATAATCTGGTATTAGGATCTTTCGGCTTTAATGCCTATCTTAACTATCCATATTATAATCAGTTAGTTATGGCAATCATCAAAAATGGCGTTAATGGAACTGTTTCTGGGAAGGCAGGTTCCGTTGTGTTTGTGTTGACGAAAACAGGAAATTATGTACGTTCTCTCCCGCGCGTTAAAAAAACAAGCGCCCACTCCTGAACAGCTGCTCAGTAGAATACGCTTCAAGATTGTGAGGTCGCATATTAACCTGTTAAATTCGATCATCAAGATAGGTTATAAGGCGTATAGCTATCCAAAGCGGGCATACGATGTCGCCATGTCTTATAATCTGAACGAAGCACTTATCCAGGGAGCCCCAATCCCATCACTTCCTACACGATGGATTTCGATCAAGAAAAACAAGTGCTTCAGGTTACTTGGAAATATGATGCCTATCTGGAGAAGAAGTTTGACACAAGGTCTTACGATTCCTTCTTAATCCTGTATAGCGCAGCGGATAATGGTGTTGAATATCCACTTTTGATGAACGACTCGAAAAATAGCTTAATATCTGGAAAACAATACGTTAATATTCCAGAACATAGAAAGGAAGCGACTTATGAAGTGTATCTATTTTTTGTAGAGAGCTATTGTGGAGGTAATACAGACAGCCTACACTTGGGGAAGATAAAGGTGTGACTATAGCTATTAATGACACTATCATATATTTTATAATACCTAAGACGAGATATCTCATAAAAAAAGCCATCCAAAATCTGGATGGCTTTCCTAAAAACCTTTGTACAAAAGCTTATTTGATGATATCACGTAAACCTAGACCTTTGATGATCGCACGGTAACGGTTAATATCAGTTTTGTAAAGATAAGCCAATAATGAACGACGTTTACCTACCAACATTTGTAGGGCACGTTGTGTACCGAAATCTTTTCTGTTCTTTTTCAAATGCTCAGTTAAGTGAGCAATTCTCTTCGTGAATAAAGCAACTTGACCTTCTGTAGATCCAGTGTTAGTAGCTGATCCAGCAAATTCTGCGAAGATTCCAGCTTTGTACTCTTTACTTAAATACATCTCTTGAATAATATTAAAGCGTTAAAAAATTTATTAATTGCCTGCAAAGGTAGTATTTTTTTTTTGATCAGCAAATACACCTTCATAACCTCTTCGCTCTCACTATACTTTTACATATATCTTTTTCTTGTCCAGCCAGGAGCAGATCACCCACATCAGGGTCAAAAAACAGAGTGAATAGACAAAAGAACCAACTTCCGGGATTCCGGGAACCTGGGCACAGATATATTTATAAAACCAACCAAAAGCGTCAATATATTTTTGTGTTCCATCCTCAGCCAGTCCATCCGGGATCCGGAATAGCCCCAAAAAGCGAGGTAAAATTCCACTAAGTACAAATATAAATAAAGGGTTTTTGCCGAATACATCAAAAAATTGGGTCAATTTATTTTTGACACCCTGCACCTCTATAAACCAAATCATACTACCAATTGTCATTGTAGCAAGTCCTGTGGTATAAAGCACGTAGGAACTGGTCCAGATTTTTTTATTGATCGGAAAGCCGAGCGCCCAGATCCAGGCCAAAACAACAAGGATAAAGCCAGTCACAAACATCCCCGACAACAACTTAAAATGAGGTTCATTTGAAGCAGGCACCTTAGACCAGAGCCAGTCCACCTGGCCTTGTTTCTTAATAAACACCCCCACCAGATAACCAAACACAACCTGAACTACTGCCGGCAAAGTACTCATCAATCCCTCTGGATCGAATGGAACACCTTCACCTTTATAAATATGCGGCACCCCTAGAATAGCGATATCGTACTTTGTTCCAAACCATCCTTCTAAGCTATATGGATCCGCTCCCCCCGCTAATGCACAAACAGCCCAGTACAACAATAGTATACTGGCAGAAATCCAGATAATTGCTTTTTCTTTAAAATAATAAGCTAATATAGAAGCGAAACAATAAGCGATGGCAATACGTTGCAATACCCCAAGGATACGAATACCTCGACTTGGATCATGGGGATCTACCCATTGTTTAAAAACCAGTTCCGCCCCCTCCCATTTAATAAAAGGCCACCAGTTAATAAAAAGACCAATTGCAAAAATTAAGACCGTACGCTTAAGCACTTTCTTCCAGAAAACGGCCGGACCTGCTTCTTGCAAGCGAGGAATCACAAAGGACATCGCATTCCCCACAGCGAATAGAAAAAACGGGAAAACCAGATCCGTGGGTGAGCACCCATGCCAGGCTGCATGTTTCAGCGGTGCAAACATATGCGCCCATGTCCCTGGATTATTTACCATAATCATCAGTGCTACAGTAGCCCCACGAAACACATCCAAGGAATAATAACGTTGTTTGATCATAAATTAAGTGATTAGCTAGTAAATATAGGTATTTTGACTTCATTTTTATGCCAAATCTGACTAATCATTGCATAAACAGGAACCATTTAACAATAAAACAGCGTAGAAATAACGGTTTAGAAAATTTCTTTTTAAAATTATTTAAAAAGTTCTTAAAACTTATCCAAAATACTTATCTTTATCTAACAATTATAACCATTTCCTATATTTAGGTCAATTAAACGATGAAAGCAGACATTTTACGATTATTATATTATAATAAGACACAATCCATTGCGGATCTTTCTAAATCTCTTTCAAAAAGTACACCTATAGTCACAAAGACAATTAATGAACTTGTGAAACAGGAACTTATTCTTGATAATGGTCTGGGTGAATCAACAGGTGGTCGACGTGCGTCTCAATATGGACTCAACAATAACCTGCCTTATTTTATTATCAGTATAGCAATAGACCAATATTACAGTTCCTTCACCATTTCCAATTTAGCACACACCATCGTTGCACAACAGAAGGATGTCGCGATCAATCTAAAAGAGCGGGAAGCTGGCGAACGGATCCTCCATTCCTTGGAAACAATTCTTCATGAAAGTCAGATCGATAAAAAAAATATCATTGGTGTGGGAATTAGCATGCCCGGATTTGTTAATCCAGAAGAAAAAATAAATGATTCCTATCCCCAAAACTCCTCGCTGCACCATCTATACAAACAAATTGAAGACAAGTTGCAGGTAGCCACGGTTATTGATAATGATTCACGATGTGTTGCCTGGGCGGAAAAAGAATTTGGTCATGGGGTTGACATTGCACATACATTAGTGATTAACTTAAATTGGGGGGTTGGTCTTGGAATTATCATAAACGGAGAGATCTTTAAAGGCGCAACAGGTTTTGCTGGAGAGTTTAGTCATATCCCATTATCAGATAAAAACACCCTATGCTCATGTGGTAAGAGAGGTTGTCTCGAAGTCGAAGCTTCCTTAAATGCTGCCATACAAAACACCGAATCAGATATCCAAAATGGTGAATATTCGATTTACTCCACTTTTGCTAAAATAAATTCAAATAAAGCGGATACATTGATTGAAGCTGCAAAGTTGGGGGATCAAATCGCTATTAATAATCTCGGAAAAATTGGCTACATGCTCGGAAAAGGTATTTCAACCCTGCTACATATCCTCAATCCGAACAAAATAATCATTAGTGGCCGTGGAGCGGAAGTGGGTGATATCATAGCCCCACAGATTCAGGTCGCCATCAATGAGTTTAGCATTCCCAAAATTGCAAAAATGACAAAAATAGAAATTTCTGAACTTCACAAAGACGCACAGCAAATGGGTACAGCGGCCTTAGTCGCCGAACATCTGATCGATAATATTATCCGTTAGCCATATAAAATTGCTATTTACACATCCAGCTATCTTGATTTTCAGCTTCTCCTCTAATACGCTGTTCCGATCGAGTATGGGTAAAAGAATATAAAGGATATTTGGAAGCTATAAAATCAAGCCATTTATAGCTAAAAGCACCGGCCAAAAACATACTGGATCCAAACACAGGTTCCTAAAAAGCGCTCCAATTTTGAGAGCGTTTTTTTATATTCACGCAAACAAAATAAAATTTAACAAACCAAGAACACTACTTTTTAAAAATAAATAAAAAGTTATTTCTACTTAACACAAATATAACATATCTTTAGCGCTCACTAAATGGGAAAACACTAACGCATCCCCACATAATATAATGGAATTGAAGGAGAAAATCCTTGTATATCTTTACTATCTAAAGGAGCTGTCTATTGCTGGACTTTCTAAAAGTCTGTCAAAGAGCACGCCTATTGTTACAAAAGCAATTAATGAGCTATTAGAGCAAGATATTATTGTGGACAAAGGCTTGGCTGCTTCGACTGGAGGCAGAAGGGCTGCATTATATGCGTTAAATGATCACGTAGATCACCTCATTATTAGTGTATCCGTAGATCAGTTCTATACATCCATTCATCTGAGCAATCTAAAACAAGAAATCTTGGCCGAAACATCGGATATCAGACTCGATCTAAGAGACGAATCCGCAGGAGATGATATTCTTGAACACATCAAGACGTTTATTAATCAGCACAAATTAAAGAGCGACAAAATTATTGGGATAGGAATTAGTATGCCTGGTTTTGTCAACGCCCATCTTGGCGTCAATGATTCCTTTCCCGATCATAATCCACTTCACCATCTTAAGAATAGCATTGAAAGCAAGCTGAATATACCAACGATAATCGACAATGATTCTCGTTGCGTCGCTTGGGCGGAAAAGGAATTTGGTGCTGGAGTCGACAGTACACATACCTTAGTCATTAATCTGAATTGGGGAGTAGGTTTAGGGATTATCATTAATGGTGAAATTTTTACTGGTGCTACGGGTTTCGCTGGCGAGTTCAGTCATATCCCGCTTTCAAACACCAACAGTCTATGTTCTTGTGGAAAAAGGGGCTGCCTCGAAGTAGAAGCATCTTTAAAATCTGCCATAGAGCAAACGGAGATAGCCATCCAACAAGGAGAATACTCTATCTACAGTACACTCATCAAAACCATGAGTAACAAAAATAACGCCCTCATTGAGGCTGCAAAAATAGGCGATCAATTGGTTATTTACCATATCGGAAAGATCGGTTTTATGATCGGAAAAGGGATCTCTACCCTGCTTCACATCCTCAATCCGAATAAAGTTATTATCAGTGGTCGAGGAGCCGAGATCGGAAATATATTAGGTCCACAGATCCAGAATGCTATCAATGAATTTAGTATTCCGAGAATAGCAAAAATGACTGAAATAGAAATTTCGGGACTACACAAAACTGCACAACAAAAAGGGACAACTGCATTGGTTGTCGAACATTATATCAATCGCATTTTAACGAATTAAACTCTTTACTTAATTACCTAAAAAATGAGTCTATTTTACAAAAAAGCAACGGGCCTAGCATTATGCACTATATTTAGCGCTTCCGCCCTCTATGCACAACAAACTATTACGGGTAAAGTATCCGATGACAAGGGACCTGTTTCAGGGGTTACTGTAGCAGTCAAAGGAACTACAAAGGCAACACAAACGAACGCCAGCGGATCATTCAATATCGATGCCGCTCCAGGAGAAACAATCCGTCTATCAATCGTCGGATACAAAACTCAGGAAATCGTTGTTGGCTCGACTAAAACGATTAATGTTACATTGACCGCAGATGCTTCGACATTAGGAGAAGTCGTCGTGACGGCAATGGGTATAAAAAGAGAAAAGAAAACATTAGGTTATTCTTTTCAAGAGGTTAAATCCGAACAACTTACAGATGCCAAAGAAACCAACGTTGCGAATGCTTTAGTCGGTAAAGTTTCCGGACTTCAGGTGATCAAAGGTTCTGCAGGCCCAGCATCTTCGACTAAAATCACGCTTCGTGGTAACAACTCACTTACAGGAGATAATCAACCTTTAATCATTGTTGACGGCGTGCCGATGAACAATTTCCTTGGCGGTATGAAAGGAAATGGTGATAAAAATAACGATATGTGGAATCCAGCGACCGATATGGGTGGTGGATTGGGCGATATCAACCCTGACGATATCGAAAGTATGTCAGTTCTTAAAGGCGGTGCGGCATCAGCGCTATACGGATCAAGAGCTGGTAATGGTGCCATCGTCATCACAACCAAATCGGGTAAAGCTCAAAAAGGTGCTGGTATCACATATTCTTCAACCATTGGTCTTGAAACTATATTCATGACACCAAAGCTTCAAAACAGTTATGGCCAAGGAAAAGATGGTGTTTACAATCCAATAAGCACAACAAGCTGGGGTGATAAAGCAACTAAAGTATATGACAATATTGGCGCATACTTTAACACAGGTGTTAATCACACACAAAATCTTGCTTTTCAACAACAGCTGGGCGAAACCAACATCTATTCGTCTGCAACCTATTTAAATGACCAAAGTAAGATTCCTGGTTCTTCATTAGAGAGAATCAATTTGATGACGAAAGTTACTTCATCATTTGGTCCTGACAAACGCTGGACCACTGATGTCAAAGTGCAGTACATGAATATGAATGCCAAAAATAGACCTATTTCAGGCCAAAACAATTCAAACGTTTATAGCACTTTGGTTACCATGCCTCGCTCCATGAATATTCTGGATTTTAAAAATCCATTGAATGCAGTGGGGGATATGGCTTGGTATGGAACAAGTGAGAATAAGACAATGAACCCGTACTGGTTGGAAAAATACCGTTTGAATAATGACATTCGTGACCGTTTTATCATGAATGGAAATATCAAGTACAAATTCAATGATTGGTTAGATGCGGAAGCAAGATTTGGGCGCGATCAGTATACAACCAATTATGAAAACAAAACTTACGGCGGTAGTCCATTGATTACAGGTGGTAGTTACGGAGTTGGTAAAAACACCTTCTTTGAAAACAACTTCACTGTTGCATTAAATGCACGTAAAGATAACTTGATTGGAAAATGGGGTGGGTCTGCTTCCGTATTTGGACAAATTATGAAAACGAGATCTACTGGGATAGATGCAAGTACAGGAGAACTTCAAGTACCCAATCTATTCTACATCAACAACAGTAAATCTTTTCCTACGATCGAACAGAGTTTATTGCAAAAGCAGATCAACTCACTATACGCTACTGCGGAAATCAATTACGACAACTACCTATTCTTTAACGTGACTGGAAGAAATGACTGGTCATCAGCGTTAGGATTGGACAACAGATCTTTCTTCTATCCTTCCGTAAGTGGATCATGGGTAATTTCGGATATGATTAACAAAACTGGGGGTTCATTACCGAGCTGGTTATCTTTTGCGAAGTTGAGAGGATCTTATGCTGAGGTCGGTAACGATCTTCCATCTTTTCAATTGTATAATGTTTACAACATTGGAAAAGATCCAAATGGTAATACAACCGCTGGTATGGGGAATACCAAATATAGCCCTAGCATCCTGAGCGAGCTCATCAAAACCATCGAATTTGGTTTCGACACCCGATTATTCAACAGCAGATTAGGATTGGATTTTGCCTGGTATAAAACCAATGCAACCAACCAGCTGATAGATCTTCCGATGAACCCTTATAGTGGTTATGAATACGAAAAAATCAATGCTGGAAATATTCAGAACTCAGGGTTTGAAATTGTATTGGACGGAAGGATATTAACCAATAAAGATCAGTTAACATGGAATTCAAGCCTGAACTTTTCAAGAAACAGAAATAAGATCATCAGTCTTGCTGACGGTGTAGACATGTATCCATTAGGATCTTATGACAACGTTTCTATCCGTGCACTTGAAGGTGGATTATATGGTGATATTTATGGTACCAAATTCTTACGGGTTGAAGATCCGAATAGTGAATTCAATGGTCAATTAATCTTAAATGGCAGTGGACTACCACAAGGTGCGAGCGGTCTTCACAAACTTGGAAACCAAGCCCCTAAAGCATTGGTAGGTTGGAACAATAATTTTGCTTACAAAAACTTTGGGTTGAGCTTCCAAGTAGACGGAAGATTTGGTGGTGAGTTCTTTTCCGGAACAAATCTAAATCTACAGGCAAATGGTAATGCTGAAGTAACAGCTCCAAATGGTGAGCGCAATCCATTTGTAGTAGATGGCGTGATCGCATCCAATGGATCTTACACAAAAAATACCGTGCAAACCACGCAACAATTATATTGGACGCAAGTGACTTCCACTTCAGGAAACTATGGTATTACAGAACAAAATGTGTATGACGCAACCAATATCCGTTTGAGAAATGTGACATTAAGCTATAATTTCCCAAAAAGCATACTGGGCAACAGCATTGTACAACGCGCTAAAGTTAGCTTGACAGGAAATAATCTTTGGATGATCAAAAGTTATGCAAATGGTGTAGATCCAGAATCTGTATTTGCAATCAACTCAAATGCGACAGGCTTTGAGAACTTCTCTACGCCAACATCCAGATCTTTCTTCCTTAATGTGACTTTAGGCTTCTAATCAATAAAAACGATAAATCATGAAAAATATCATATCAAAAATAGGTTTTGCAGTACTTCTGGGAGGAGTAATCAGCTCATGCTCTAAATTTGAAGAGATGAACGTCAACCCCTATAAGGCCAACGACGATCAGGTCAAAATCGAATTCTTTTTTAACAATTCACTTACTGGCGCACAACAAGATCCCAATATCGCTGAACGTATCTTTGTCCTCGACTGGAAGACTACCGGAAGACAGCATATGACCAACGGTTTAGCTACTGGTACAGTAAATGATGATTGGTCCAAAGAATATTATAGATATTCAGCTGAATGGATCAAAAATGCAACTAAAGGAATTGAAGTTGCTACCAATGAAATTAACGCTGGATCCGCAAAAGATTATACCAATAATTTATTACAGATTTCCCGTATCTGGAGAGCATACCTGATCAGTGAGGTAACGGATAATTTTGGACCTACCCCTATTACATTTGCAGAGGGAGTCAATCCAAAATACAGTTCAGTAAAAGATATCTACTATTACCTTTTTGAAGAGCTAAAAGATGCAACATCGAAAATAAAACCTGGCATTAAGGTTCCTGATGATGTTGTCAAGTTTGACCGTGCCTATGGGTTTAATGATGAGAAGTGGATCAAATATGCTAATTCAATGCGTATGCGTTTAGCGATGCGCCTATCTGAGATCGATGCAAACAAAGCAAAATCAGAATTTGAGGCTGCTGTGGCTACCAATAAATACATCGGCAATACAGCCGACAATTTTACTGTTGCGGAGAAAGATGGCTGGGATGCATTGACGGGCGTCATGAGTCGTAGTTGGAACTACCAGGCACTTTCAGCGACATTAAATAATCTATATCTTGGATTAGGTGGTATTCAAACAGAAAAGCAAGTTGCTCAAGATTTGAAATCTTCAATCAAAGCCGAAAACTACATTGGTAAGCGATTCAGTAACCATTTCACAAGCAAGACCAATGACCCTTCTGCAGGTTACTGGTTAGATGGCCTGCCGAACAAAATAGACCCACGTGCATTGAAGGCATTCTTCATTCCTGGAGATTTTAACAATCAAAATTTCTTCGACAATGGAGATGACTCTAAAAAAACGGTAGATACCTTAGTAAATGGTAATACCAAAATTGCGGTAAATACAAAATATACCTGGAATGCCTTTTCATTAGGTGACTGGGCTGCAAAGGGAACAAACAACCGTTTAAGAAGCACATTAGTTGGTAAAGTTCCAGCAATCGCGGTTCAGTTCAGAAGAAGTGCAAATAGTCGCATCTTCTTTGCCAACTGGGAGACCTATTTCCTTTTAGCTGAAGCATCTCTAAAAGGATGGGTAACTGGAACAACAGCACAGGCAGCTTATGAAAATGGTGTCAGAGCTAATTTTGATTACTGGGGCGTAGGTCAGTTTGCTTCGGAATACCTAAGCTCTACGGATTATAACAGAGTGGGTACATCAGTTAGTTTCACTCATATTACGGAACCGGGTGATGCACATACCATGGATTATATTGATGGCTATACCAATGCTGCTGGTACAGTAAGCATTAAATACCCCGTCAATTCTCTTTACAAGAATGGTACAGTACGCAATGACTTATTGACGAAAATTATTACCCAAAAATTCATCGCTAATTTACCTTGGTTACCATTAGAGTCCTGGAATGATCAAAGAAGATTGGGTTTACCTTTCTATGAAAATCCTGCGATTGAAAATGCTTTGCCGAACTTACCTGATCTTACATCAGCAAACTTTATGACAAGCAATATCAAATTCTTTCCGCAACGATTAGCATTCCCTTCTTCATTTAGGGATACTGATCCTGCTGAATACCAAAATGCGGTATCGCTATTGGGTGGTGCTGATAAAGTCTTGACACCACTTTGGTGGGCAAAACAGAAATAATTTTTTTAGACGACAAGTCAAATTTAAAGGAGGTGTATCTATGTTACACCTCCTTTTTTTATACAGTTTCTACTGGATTTTCAGTAAGACCATATTAAACCGACTAAATTATTACCTTAATCATATAAATTTCGACACAAACTCTCGAAAATTTGAATTTTGTGTTACATATAATATTTTCAATTTTACAATAAGATATAGCCATCTTATGTATTAAGTGTATAATTTTAGTATTTCTTTTTAAAAAATTTAAAAAGAATTTTGAACTTAATAGAAATACTACATATCTTTATCACATCAACATAGTCTGGATCGCAGGTCATTCAGTTATTCGGACTTGGGAAAGACTAACGTTGTGCATACTAACTTAGATATTAGGTAAAATAATATCTGTTTAAACTTACAAACCAAAATCACTACTCACTGAAGTTGAACTAATATGGTTGTCGATATATTAAAAAATTTGTATTACCGGCCGATGCAACCGATTGCGGAAATTGCAAACACCCTATCCAGGAGCATACCTTCCGTTACAAAACAGCTGAATGGTTTGTTGACAAAAGACATCATCGTCGAAAAAGGATATGCCGCATCTACCGGAGGGAGAAAGGCTATTCAATATATGTTAAATGAAGACTTACCTCATATCGTCATCAGTATATCGATTGACCAGTTTTACACTTCAATAGCATCAACGAATTTAAGAGCGGAGGTACTTTGCGCTGAAAATAACATCCCAATTGATCTAAAGGATCCAAAAGCTTCGAACTTAATTATAGACGGCCTCGCTCATTTTCTTTCAACACATCACATAAATACGCAATTGATTATAGGCATCGGAATTAGTATGCCCGGATTTGTCAATTCTGAAACTGGACTAAATGAATCATATAACGAATATTCTCCCTTATACAACATCCGTGAGCAAATTGAGTTTAAATTCAATATTCCTGCTACTATAGACAATGATTCCCGTTGTGTTGCACGGGCAGAGAAAAAATTCGGCGCCGCACAAGCTTCTCAACATTCGCTGGTTATTAATCTTAACTGGGGGGTTGGTCTAGGTATCCTTATCAACGATGATATATTTAAGGGAACTTCAGGATTTGCTGGCGAATTCAGCCATATCCCGCTTTCTGACACATTGACATTGTGTTCTTGTGGAAAAAGAGGATGTCTCGAAGTCGAAGCATCCATTAGTGCCGCTATTCGCAATATTCAAAATGACATCAAAAAGGGAGAATATTCAATTTATGAAAAACTTGAAGGGGAACATAACAATAAAATTGAAGCACTCATAGAGGCCGTCAAAATCGGAGATCAAGTTGCCATTAATAACACGGGAAAAATCGGTTATTTACTAGGGAAAGGAATATCCACACTAATTCATATCCTCAATCCTCACAAAATAATCATAAGCGGAAGGGGGGCTGAGATAGGTCAAATATTAACACCGCATATCCAAGTTGCTATCAATGAATACAGCATTCCAAAAATTGCAAAAGAAACAATGCTCAGTATCTCCAACTTGCACAAATGCGCTCAACAACTGGGTACAACAGCATTGGTAATCGAAAAATATATAGCACGCATAATAAACTAATAATTTACACAAATACCTAAAACATGAGTCTATTTTACAAAAAAACTGCAGGATTGGCGTTATGTACACTTTTTAGTGCGACATCACTCTACGCGCAGCAAAGCATTTCTGGAATAGTTTCAGATGCTAATGGACCTATCTCTGGTGCTACCGTTTCTGTAAAAGGAACAAGCAGAGGTACTCAAACAGGGACGAATGGATCATTTACCATCCAAGCCTCACAAGGCGAAACCCTACGTATTTCCATCGTTGGTTACAAAACGCAGGAAATCGTGGTTGGCGCAACCAAAACAATTAATGTTACATTATCCGCCGACGCTTCCGCATTGGAAGAAGTTGTAGTGACCGCCATGGGTATCAAACGGGAGTCAAAAGCACTCGGTTACGCTGTAAGCACCATCAAAGCCGAAGAGCTGACAAAAGCAGGTAATACCAACTTCGGTTCTGCATTATACGGTAAAGCTTCTGGGGTAAAAATTACCACAGCTCCGGGCGGATCTTCAAGTGCAGTAAATGTTCAGATTCGTGGTATTAACTCGTTAAATTATCAACGCCAACCCTTGTACGTCGTTGATGGAGTAATTATCCGTAATGATGAACAATACGGAAGTAAAGGATCAAACAATAATAACTACTGGGACGATCAACGCATCCGTGGAAATGGTATGTTGGATATTAATCCAGCGGATATTGAAAGCATGTCCATCTTAAAGGGTTCCGCTGCTAGTGCTCTTTATGGCTCCGATGCAGCAAGTGGGGTAATTGTGATCACCACAAAAAAAGGAATTAAAGGCCGAGGTTTAGGTGTTGATTTCAACTATACAGGATCATTGGAACGTGCTGCTTTCCTTCCTAAATTTCAAAACATCTATGGCCCGGGTTACGATGCCGCTACAAATCAGGCAAACGGTGCTGATGCAGAAGGGTGGATTGCCGATGCAAAATCACCTTCTGGTAGACGTCCTTATTTCCGCTCCTATGGAAACTTCGGCCCTAAATTTACTGGAGAAGAAGTACGTTGGTGGGATGGTTCCACGAAAAAGTATGAAGCACGTGAAAACAACTATAGAGATATTTTTGATACGGGCTATAATTCAAATATAAACTTTGCTATCTCTAATCAGACCGATAAAATTAACTATCGTTTGAGTGGTACACGCATGGATTACAAAAGTACGAGCCCAGGTTCAAAACAAAATAGAAATACCTTTAATCTGAACAGTTCGGTAAAGATGCACGACAAACTATCGTTGGATCTCGTAGCGAATTTCACCAATACAAATACACACAATCGTTCTCAATTATTGGGACAAGTATTAGGTAGTTTTGGTGGCTTTTTCAGTCGTACAGAAGACATGTCTGTTTTAAAAGAAAAATATAAAACAACAGAGGGATACAAATACTCAGCATTTGGAACAGGACGCGATGAGGACTTTGTCTACACGATCCGCCCTTATAACCTGCTGGATTATTTCTGGTCTCAATATCGGAATAGTTATGATGAAACCGAAAATCGTCTATTAACGAGTGCAACTCTAAATTGGAATATCGTCGATCATCTAAAACTTAGAGGTCGTATAGGAAATGACTTTACATCTGCCGCAATTACCAATAAAAAATATAACGAATACGCTACCCGTTACAATTCTACAGGTAGTAGTTCCGGTGGCTTTGAAACATCCAAAGGCAACTACTCTATTTTATATGGCGATGTGTTATTAACCTATGCCAATAAGATCAATACCGATTGGGACTATAGCGTAAGTGCTGGTTTCCAGTCACGTCAAGAAAATTACGATGATCAATCTTCAGCAACTGCCGGTGGCTTGGTCACAGAGAACTGGTTCAGTCTAAACAATAGCTACGGACAATTAACAACTTCAAATGAACGCAAAGAGAAGCTAAAGTATGCTTATTTTGGAATGGCAAATATAGGTTACAAAGGCTTTGCCTATCTTGATGGAACCTTTAGATCCGAATATTCTTCAACTCTACCGATTGCAAACAATAACTATCAATACGGTTCCGTTAGTGGAAGTTTTATATTCAGTGAAGCATTTGGCCTGCAGAATGATAAATTTAGCTTTGGGAAATTAAGAGCTTCATACGGGGTGGTAGGAAATGACGCACCTATTTATGCCGCTAATATTGCCAACTCTCAGTCTGCCATTGCAACTATTAATGGATCAGTGCCATCATTAACATATGGTGCTTCCTATGGTAACTTAGGACTGATGCCAGAAACAAAGTACGAATGGGAGTTCGGTTTAGAGATGAAATTCCTAAAAAACCGATTAGGATTAGATGTGAGTTATTATGACAACTATATCAAGAACCAGATTTTGGGCCTAACTACCCCAGCTTCAACAGGCGCAACGACCCAAATCGTAAATGTAGGACGCGTAGCTAATAATGGTTTAGAGGTTTCATTAAACGGAACACCAATCCAGAAGGAGAACTTTAGCTGGAATGCGCGCTTAAATTATTCCTTCAATCGATCTATTTTAGAGAAACTGACACCGGGTGTTAGTGAGTTAACATTCTACAGTGCTGATGAAAATTCTCTACGCATAGTCGCCAAAGAGGGTGAAAAGCTTGGTAATATTTATGTATATGATATTGCCAAAGATGCACAAGGGAATAATTTGATTTCCGATGAAGGTTACTATGTTATTGATAAAACAAAATACAAGCATGTTGGTAACATATTACCAAAAGCAATCGGCGGTATGACCAACACCTTCAACTATAAGAATTGGGCATTAGATTTTACTGTTGATTATCGCTTCGGGGGAAAAATGGTTTCTGAAAATCAGAAATATGCTATGGGTGCCGGAATGTATGAAAACACCTTAGAATATAGAGATACTGGTGTCACATTGGATGGCGTAAACCAAAATACAGGTGCTAAGAATAACGTACACCTCAGTGCCGCAGACTATTACATGAATACATTTAATTGGGGAGCTGATTCGTGGACTGAAAAAGGTGCTATATATGACAATTCGTACATAAAAATGCGTGAACTATCTATTAGCTACCGAATTCCTTCTTCTGTAACACAAAAGCTCAAATTAAACAACGTAAGGGTATCTCTAATAGGACGAAATTTATTCTATTTCCATAGAACACTTGAAAACCTCGATCCAGAATCTCCAGTTGGAAATCAATGGTGGTCCCAAGGAGTGGATGTAGGCTCAAATGCCGCAACAAGAAGTTTTGGTTTCTCACTCAATGCTAATTTTTAATCGTCATCAATCATGAATAAATCATTTTATATACTATTATTTTTCACGCTTTCTGTGCTCGGTCTTACAGGATGTAAGTCGCAGCTTGAGGATGCGTTTGAAAATCCGGACCAAACAACAGAGGCCAGTATTCCGGGGTTCTTTACTGATATATTAAACAACGATCGGGTTAGACCATCTTACTGGCACTATAGAACTTTCATTTTGTCCAGACAGTCCATCTATACACAAACATCTTCCTTTATTCCATCTAACAATATGTATCAACCCAATGATAGCTATTCGTATGATTATTGGAAAGATTTTTATTCTCCCGGCGTATTAGGAGTTTACAGAAAAATGGAAGTGGCTTATGCAGCATTATCAGCCGAAGAAAAAGCTAATCAGGAAATTTTCTTGCAAGCCGGGAAAGTGGTGTTGTACGATGAAGCTTCCAAATTGATTGATAATTTCGGTGATATCCCGTTTTCTGAGGCTGGAAGTCTTCCTACAACAGGAACCATTAAAAAAGCAAAATTTGATAATCAGAAGGATCTTTATTATTCCTTTATAGCAGACCTTAAGGAAATAAACACTTATTTCTCCAAGGCTACAACCACTCCATATTTTTCTAAATATGATATCTTAAGTAAGGGTGTTACTGATAAATGGAGAAGATATGCCAACTCATTGCGTTTACGTTTATTGATGCGCATTTCAAATGTAGACGAAAGCAAAGCAAAAACAGAGGTTATGGAGATGTTAAACAATCCTACTGATTACCCTCTTGTTGACGGTGGGAATAATTCAAATTATATTGCAGCCAGCTCTGATATTTTATTGCAACCATTAACAACAAATACAACAACATTGCGCGATGCGCTAACAGAGGGAAATAACCAATACGCAACGGATTACATGCTTAACATCGTTATGAAACCTGCGAATGACCCACGTATTCCGGTATTTTATGATAAGTTCGGCGTCACCAAAGATGGCGTTTTTACACCAAACAAGGAGTACAAAGCCATGCCAATTACATTTACGGAAAATGAAATTCTGACAAATTATCAGAAATATGCGGTATTAGATTCTGCTACATTTTTTGACAACAAGTTGCTTCCCGGCATTGTTATGACGGCATCTGAAACGAATTTCAATAAAGCGGAAGCTTATCTCCGCTGGGGAAGTGATGCAACAGCAAAAACTTTGTATGAATCAGCAATTAAACAATCCGTATCTTTCTATTATTATCTAAACAATTTAATGGCGAACGAGGGGCTTAAAGCCGAAACAAAACCCGAAGATGCCATCATAGATGATTTTGTTGAAAAGTCTTCAATAAAATATACAGGTAGCACTGCTGCTAAATTAGAATTGATTATCACTCAAAAATGGTTGCACTATGGTTTCCTACAAGCGCAACATGCTTGGTCGGAATATCGAAGAACAGGGTATCCTAAAATCACAGTTTTAAAAGCCGGATTAGCGAACTATGCGAATCCACCAGCAAGATTCTTATACCCTACAGGTGAGATTTCCAATAATTCTGAAAATTACGAAGCTGTCCGATCAAAAGACACACGTGACACCAAAATTTTCTGGGACGTCAATTAATCGACACTACATCTACCAAATAGAAAGCCACTCTCGGGTGGCTTTCTTATGTTCATTTTCATTATATTTATACATGCAAAAACTGACAACCATTATATCAACCGCACTACTGGCAACAACCTCTACATTTGCCTTTGGGCAAGCACACAATGTATCGGGCGGCTACCAAAAACCTACAGATCCTTTAGTGATCGAAAACCTCGAACAATGGCAGGACATGAAATTCGGTCTTTTCATGCACTGGGGAACCTACAGTCAATGGGGAATTGTTGAAAGCTGGAGTATCTGTCCCGAAGATGAGGGCTGGACACAACGCAAACCAGAACATGGTAAAACCTATTTTGAATACCTCAAGAATTACGAAAATCTGCAGACAACATTCAACCCGACAGATTTCAATCCTCAAAAATGGGCTGATGCAGCCAAAGCAGCCGGAATGAAATATGTGGTCTTTACAACCAAGCACCACGATGGTTTTGCGATGTTCGACACCAAAGAATCAGATTATAAGATTACTTCTACAAAAACACCTTTCTCCTCCAATCCAAAGGCAAATGTGACCAAAGAGATCTTCAATACATTTCGTAACGACGGGTTCAAAATCGGAGCTTACTTCTCCAAACCGGATTGGCACTCCGAATACTATTGGTGGCCTTATTTCCCACCAAAGGACAGAAATGTTAATTATGACCCAAAAAAATATCCTGACCGTTGGCAGAAATTTAAAGACTTCACCTACAACCAGATCGATGAACTAACATCGGAGTATGGAAAGGTGGATATTCTATGGCTGGACGGTGGACAAGTACGTCCCTTAGAAACTGTAGACAAGTCAGTAGACTGGCAACAGACAATCAAAGTGGATCAAAATATTGATATGGACCGCATCGGCGGTATGGCCCGAAAAAATCAACCAGGCCTTATTGTCGTAGACCGTACTGTTCCCGGAAACTGGGAAAATTACGTGACACCCGAACAGGCTATCCCTGAGCATCCGTTAGATATTCCATGGGAAAGCTGCATCACTATGGGAGACTCCTTTAGCTATGTTCCAAATGACAATTACAAACCAACAAAGAAAATCGTCGAGACACTCGTCAAGATTATTTCACGTGGTGGTAACTATCTGCTTAACATTGCCCCAGGCCCCAAAGGTGATTATGACCAAGCAGCATATGATCGTCTAAACGAATTATCTGCTTGGATGAAAATCAATCAAAGCGCAGTATATGCAACACGTACCGTTGCCCCTTACCATCAAGGTGACTATTATTACACCAGAAGTAAGGACAGCAAGATCGTCAATGTATTCCACCTTTCACAAGGGGACACTTATCAACAGCCGAATGAATATGTTTTTCAGGTGCCTGACAATTTTAAAGTGAAAAAAGTCACAATCTTAGGACATAAAGGTCGCTTGGATTGGTCGCAACGTGACAACCAGATCACCCTGAGAAGTCCGGGCACCAGATTCAATTATGCTACCGCGATTCAATTGCAAAGCAAGTAATAAAAAAGCAGCTGAATTACATCAGCTGCTTTTTTATTATCCGATAACGATGATCGACTTCAGGTATTTTCGAGGATTTTCATTGACTACTGAAAACCAGCAAATATAAATCGTCCCGATTTCCGTTCTCAATTAATACCCGAATAACTAAAAACACTAGCTATAAAAAGACAGCACGTGTGAACTTGTCATTACATACTAACAGAATGAAACAAATAACCTTATATTTAGCATTATCACTCCTAACATTTTACTCTTGTAAAAGCTACAAGCCGCAGATAATCTCCTCCCAACAGATCTTCCAAGAGGGACAGGTCAGTTTCAAACAATGCCATGCCTCAACCATACAATCCATCGGCAAAGACAGCCTCCTGGCATGCTGGTTTGGCGGCACACATGAATCCAATCCCGATGTCGTGATATGGAGCTCCATTTACGCCAACGGGCGGTGGCAATCACCAGTTCAAATCGCAGATGGAATTCTTGCAAAGAATCGCTATCCGACCTGGAATCCCGTGCTCTACCAGTATCCGAATAGCGATTCTCTGTGTCTATTCTATAAAATTGGTCCTAATCCCCGCGAATGGAAAGGTTATGTCAAATACTCCCTCGATAAAGGTCGTCACTGGTCTGCAGCGCAGGTATTACCCGATGCTATTTTGGGACCGATCAAAAACAAACCATTGACATTGCCTAATGGTACTATACTGTCTCCTTCCAGCACCGAATCGAAAGAAGAAATCTGGAAAGCACATATAGAAATCAGTCGCGATCAGGGTAAAACCTGGACTATTCATCCCATTCAACCTGATACAAGTATTCAGGTCATTCAGCCCAGTATTGTCCAACACAAAGATGGCCGCCTCCAGGTACTTTGTCGCAGTAAAGAAAATAAAGTAATGAGTGCCTTTTCCGCTGACCAAGGTAACAGCTGGGGGGCATGGCAAGCGACCAACCTCCTAAATCCCAATTCAGCCACGGATGCCATCCAATTGAACAACGGTCTATTTATGATCGTATATAATCCAGCAGTTGCGGGAAGCAACTGGTGGGAAGGTCGCACAAAACTCCATGTCGCAACCTCCAAGGATGGTCTTCACTGGCATGATACACTAACTTTGGAAGATGGGGTCAAAGGAGATGAATATTCTTATCCGACCATTATACAGGATAAAAGTGGTCTAATACATATCACCTATACCTGGAATAGAAAGAGTATCAAGTATATCCGATTAAAATAAGTCATCAGTCTGTAGCAAATTAGGCTTCATTACGTTATGCTATAAAAAACTAATTATGAACCCATTAAAAAACTTCTTTTTCTTTGTGGCTTCGCTCGTTTTTATCAGCTGCTCAAAGGAAAAATCCGAAAACAGAATAGCACTAGAGGGAAGTTATTCTGGAGAATTTACTGTCCACTACAAAAATGAAGACAAAACATTCACTGGGAATGTCGCGATAAAATTTAAAGCAGATAGTTTTTTTTGCTCCGCAAATAAAAACAGATATCCAGCTGGTGGCTCAGGAACTTTTGAAATTATTGGAAATAAAATTATTTTCAAGGATCAAAACTTTTGGACTGCAGACTTTGACTGGGCATTGATATTGAGTCACGAATATAGCTATACCTTGGATGGCAAAGAACTTAGCCTCACGAAAGATCCTTACCAGGGCAACACCTATACCTATAAGCTAAAGAAGGATTAAAGTTTAATTTTAAGATTGATCAATGGAATACATTATTTTTATCAAGGGCAAGAGTAATATTTTTAAAAATATTTTTCAGCATTCATTCCAACAATTTGTTAAATTTAAGGTGCAAATTTAACCAATTTAACAATATTATGTTTTGCACGAAAAGAAGCATATCCATACTATTATTTTTCATTTATACGCTTAATTCGACTGCTCAAGATCACCCTTATGTTAATAAAGAAGTTAAAACCATAATTAGCCCCATCAATGGTCTCAGCTTTACACATCTGCAGTTTAATATTGCTGCTACAAAAGATGGTGGGACACCCAACATACTATCTGAAATAATCTGGAAGAAAAATTTGATGTATCACTATGGTGTAGAATCCTCTTTATTTTATGGACAATTTAATCTTAGTTCAAGCCTAATTTTTGGAACCGGACTTTCTGGAGATGTTACTGATACAGATTATGCTGAGGATAATCGCACTTCACCTTTTTTTGAAGGAAAGTATAGCAGTCGTACGAGTTCTATGAAAAGTATAAAAATTAATGTTGGTTATCAATTGAATGTCACTAAGAACTTTATCATACATCCCTCTTTCCTATTAAATCTCAATTGGAAGAAATTTATGATATTAAATTCCAGTCATCTCAATGAGTCCGACGACAAATACGAACTAGGTCTAAAATCTTATTATAAGATGAATGATCCAAATTATGGTGCAAGATTAAATTTCAACTTTTTATTAGATAGATTTTTGTTACGAAATTATTTCGGTGCAGGTCTGATGAACATGCGGGCATATGGCAATTGGAATTTGAGAGATGATTTAAAACATCCGAAAAGTTACGAGCAATCTGGTAATGGCTGGTGTCTAGATATAGGTAGCGGCATCGATTTCAAACTATCTTCTTTATCAACAATGTTTATCCATTACGATTATCACTATCAGAACTTAAAGAACGGAGATGATAAACTTTACAGAAATGACAATAAAGTTCTCGCAACAAGACTTAATGAAAATATTTTCCACCAACATTCCATAATGATAGGTGCTAATTTTTCCCTATTAAGGTAATTTTCTTGTACTTATCTAAAACTACTCCAGACACTGGTATAGTCGATTTACAATTTAAAAAATTAGGGTATTATATAGCAGGGTGTTTTTTTAAAATTTATTTTATTAAACTGAATGATTTTATTGTTTATATTTAAGCAAACCAATTAGTTATATATTATGAACAAGTTTAAACACCTTTTAGTATTATTAATATTATTAATAATTAACTCTTCTTGCAATAAAAATGTTGCTATTAAAGATGATGGGAATCCAACTCCAACCGACTCGGCAATATTCCATGTTTTGTATATCGAAGGTAACAAAACAATTATCAAAGAAATGGGCGGCAAATATTATTTTTCAGCTGACGAAATTCTAAGCAAAAGACAATTTAATTATCTTAAACATCTTAGCAATAATGGAATAGATTCACTAGAACGAAGTACAGTAATTTCCAATTTAAGTAAAAAATGGACGAATGCGATCGTTTATTATAAGATAAACTATCCCGCTAAGCGTGATTCGATATTGAAGGCAATGAGCCACATGTCACTTCGTTCAAGATTAAAATTTGTTGAACGCACTACTCAAAGTAATTACCTGGATTTTGTCGTATCCCCGGATCCAAACACAAGTTCCTCTCAACAAATTGGAATGGAAGGAGGAAGAAATGAGCTAAAGATATCATCGGGAGCCAACTCTGGTGTTATAATTCATGAGATTATGCATGCAATTGGCATATTTCATGAGCAAGAACGTTCTGATAGAGATTATTATGTTACAATAAACAACAATAATATTATTGATGCTTATGAGGAACAATTTAATATTGCCCCAGGATCGACGGCCGTTGGAAGCTTTGATTATAGTTCAATCATGCTTTATGGATCCTATTATTTTTCTGTAAATGGGCAACCTGGTATGTTGAAATTAAATGGTGATACTATTGCTCCACAGCGACGCACTCTAACACAAGGTGATGTTCTTGGAATAGAGGCTATCTATGGAAAAGGTCCTGAACTTTTAGGCCCGGATCAAATGTGCAGCTCGGCTTCATACAATCTACTCAATTTGCCAGCAGGCGCAAGTATTACCTGGCAAGTACAAGGAGGGGCAGCGACTGGCTCGGTCCAAGGAAACACATTTGTTGTAAATGCTAATACAACTGGTATTTATAGTAATATACTGATAACTGCCACGTTAACAATAGGAACTGATAAACACATTCTTCGTAAATCCGTTACAACTGGCGGTGATGGAATAATTGACGAAATATGGAGTCAAGCTGGCAGTTCAGCCAACTCAGGTATGCCTGTTCCATTTAAAGCTCTAATTTCTGATTATTGCCTTGCACAAACAGCGGAGTGGGAAGTATCACCCGCCGGGTCATCGACTATAAGTTATAATAGTGGCCTCTTATGTCCCGGAGAACCTAATAATAACGTCAATGTGACAATAACATTTCATAGTCGAGGAAGCTACCAAGTGAAGGCACGTGTAAAAAACAAATGTGGTAATTGGACAAATTGGGGCTATAAAACTTTTACAGTCAATTAAACTGTTTCATAATTTAATGACTACATTGTCCTAAAATAAGCAAAGGGATCTATTGAAAATAGATCCCTTTGTTTATTTGATAAGCTTTTTAATAATCCTTCTTTAGCTCTGCCTCCCCTTTCAGTCGGATATCATCAGATGATGCGCCAACCAGCAATTTGAATTTTCCTTTTTCTGTTTTCCAGGCATTAGCTGCATTCCACAGTTTGAGGTCTTCTTTGCTCAACTGGAAAGTATACCGCTCTTTCTTTCCTGCTGCAATGGCTTTACGTTCAAATTGTTTTAACTGCATAATGGGTGTTACTACCGAACTGACTTCATCGACAACATATAACTGTGCCACCTCATCGCCATTCACACTACCCTTATTTTCGACATCAAAGGATACTGTACAGACAAAATCATCTGCACCTTCGGTCAGTCCTACCTGTAGGTTGCTGTATTCAAACTTACTGTAACTTAATCCATAGCCAAAAGCATACAAAGGTTTGGCGGACATCTCTACATAATCATGATGTTTAGGTTTGGTATGATTATAATGTACCGGAAGTTGCCCCACGGAGCGCGGCACGGAAATCGGTAACCGGCCGGCTGGATTATAATCACCAAACAAGACATCGGCAATGGCCAATCCTCCCTCCTGTCCGGGATACCAGCCATTCACGATTGCAGGAATATACTCTGCGGCCCAATTTAGATTAAGCGGTCTTCCCATAATGGTCACCAGCACCACAGGCTTGCCTGTTGCCTGGATCGCTTTCATAAGTTTTAATTGATCGCCCATCATATCCAACGAAACGCGGTCAAACCCTTCACCGCTTTCCATATCACTGACTGTATTCGGATCTACATTCGCTGCTCCCGTTGCCTGGTAGGAAGTTTTAAAATCCCGTGCACTGGAACCGCCGAGAATCAAAACCACAGCATCGGCTTGCTGTGCTACTGCCACCGCAGCCGGAATATCAGATTTCGTCGTATCACGGATGGCGCAACCTTTTACATAATCAACTTGCGTGCCTTTACCTACTGCTGCGCGAATGCCTGTCAATACAGTTTGAACCTTACCATCAGCCTGTGGAGCAGTATAGTCCCCCAGTTGATTGTAAGCATTGTCGGCATTCGGTCCGATAACCGCAATGCGTTTCAACGATTTGCTTAATGGTAAGATATTTTTTTCATTTTTTAGCAAGATAATAGACTCTCTAGCAACCGCTCTGGCAACAGATTTATTCTGCGCTGTGGCAACTTTCTGGATCACCTGCTTCTCGTCCACATAGGGACGATCAAATAGCCCCAGATTGAACTTCATCCGCAATACGCGGGCTACTGCGGTATCCAATACAGCGGGCTCCACCAGGCCTTGTTGCATAGCTTTCAAAAGATTTGGACCATATCCCGATCCGCTCAGGTCAACATCCAATCCTGCTTGTATACTTTGTGAAGCAGCTTCCTCCGCTGTAGCGGCTGTCGCATGCCCCCCATTAAGGCCGGAGATGCTCAATAAATCAGATACCACAAATCCGGTAAAGCCCCAATCTTTACGAAGAATATCCTTTAACAACCAGGGATTTGCGGAGCATGGTATTCCATCAATGCTATTATAAGCTGTCATCACGGAGCCTGCGCCAGATTTAACGGCCTTTTCGAAAGGTGATAAAAAATAGTGTCTTAGACTCCGTTCACCAAATGATACCGATTCACCATTGTGCCCACCATCCGGTGCAGCATAAGCGACAAAGTGTTTTAATGTCCCAATGATTTTATCCTGTTGTCCAATTTTCTCACCTTGAAAACCACGGATCATCGCAATCCCCATCTTGCCCGTTAAATAAGGATCTTCGCCATAAGTTTCCTCTGTCCGCGACCAGCGTGGGTCGCGTGCAAGATCCAGGACCGGCCCATAGCCATTTTTTCCACCTACAGCATAGGTCTCCAGCGCTATCGTTGATGCCATGCGTTGAATCAGATTTGGATTCCAGGTACTCGCCTGTCCTATTGCTGTCGGAAATACTGTAGCACCAATAGCCATATGTCCATGTGGAGCCTCCTCCGACAGCAGCAATGGGATTCCCAAACGGGTACTATCCAGCATATACCGTTGAATGGCGTTGGTCGCTCGTGCAGCCTCAATCGGATTAAGGCCATTCAGGAGTGTTTTTTGCGTCCAAGGATCGGCACGCAGTGTAGCCCACAACAACCCGATATGTTGCTCTTTGACCGCTTTCTTTAATTTGTCGCTCACCCCTACATGCTTTCCCTTCTTCTCATACATTTCCCACCCAAGCAATTTACTCAGCTGCCCCACCTTCTCCTCTACAGTCATTCTCCCCAAAAGATCATTGACACGTTGTTCGGTAGTGAGACGGCTATCCTTATAAGGCAATTGTTGCGCCTGGAGCTGTGGATAAAGCAATGTTGACATCGCTGTCAAAAGTAGTATTTGGAGTTTCATAAGTAGATTATTATTTTCCTATTTTCTATTCCTTTATGGAACCTAAATTTAAACTTCACACGATTTATGCAACCGGTTTCAAAATACTAAATTAACGATTTAGCAGAAATAAACAAGTTAATATTTTT
>Ga0256901_1000381_pt1 | contig 25647 bp, 18 predicted proteins | sample MC6MC0689MT_FD_190200 | JGI IMG/M metagenome (GOLD analysis project Ga0256901, IMG submission 190200) | Metatranscriptome of enriched soil aggregate microbial communities from Iowa State University, Ames, United States - MC6-MC0689-MT... | ecosystem: Environmental > Terrestrial > Soil >... | reverse complement strand
GATGTCACCATCGAAACCTCGGGGGACAGTGCTGCGGGGCTGTTTGCCGGGCGCGGAGGCAGCATTGTCAGCACAGGCAGCATTACAACGCGGGGAAATGGGGCCGCAGGAATAGCCGCCGGTCTGTCCGCCGCGGTGGACAACCCCGACCAGATCCAGCACAGCGGACACATCGTAACCAGCGGCAACCATGCGGCGGGCGTCGATGCCCGCAACAGTGCACGTGTTGATCTGACGGGCTCAGTTATCACCGGCGGGGAAGAAGCCTACGGCGCATATGTGAGCAGCGCTGCACTCGATCTGCATGCGGTCAGTCTTGCGACATCCGGCGACAACGCTACGGGACTTGTCGCGGAGACCGCGGCTACGATTACCGGAAAGGCAGACATCATAACTAAGGGCGTCAGCGCACATGGCGCCGAGCTCTCCGGTGGCAGTACGCTCGCTCTCGAAAACGCTACAATGACGACATCGGGCGCCGGTGCCAGCGCCGTGATTGTTGAGGGCAGTAACTTTGCTGCCCTTACCACAGTGTTGCGATCCGGTGGAGACGCGATCAAAATCACTGACACGTCAACTGTATCACTGATTAACTCCAGCATCTTCAGCACAGGCGATGCGATTACAGTCGATTTTGCCAGCTCCGACCAGCATGTCGATCTGAATATCGGTGGTTCAGGACAATTTGAAAGTGACACAGCAACCCTGCTGCGCGTCAGCCGGACGACGCAACCGGCTCAAACCGGAGCAGTCACGCTGCTGATCGCCGGTAAAAGTAATCTCTCCGGCAGCGTCTATGACAATGACAGCAAGACTTCCGGCTACACCGATGTGTTACTGGGGGGCGACGTTATCTGGAACGGACGCGTTCAGGGGATACGGGATTTCCGATCTGCCGGCGGTAACAGCCAGATTAATTTCATGCAGGGAACTGCGCTTTACGGTGACCTGACAGGCATCGGCACAGCCTTCAGTTTCGATGTAAACGGCGCCCTAATCGGCGGTAATGCCATCCTTCAGCAGTCATCTTCCGCACAAGGTGGCTCAGCAGCGGCACCGGTAAGGGTGCTCGGCAACATGGCCGTCGATCAGACCTCTGTGCAACAGGGAAGCTGGCACATCACCGGTGGTCTCGATAACCAGGGGATAATCGCCCCAGGCAATGGGGATGACATCGGCACCATTACTGTTGATGGAAACTATTCAGCAGGCGTCAACTCAGTTTATCAGATCCAGCTCAATTCTGCTGGCCTGAGCGATCTCATCGCCGTCGAAGGAAATGCGTCGCTTGCAGGTTCAGTCGCCTTAATGACCAGCCAGATCGGGGATATTAGCATCAACAACCGTTACACAATCCTCACAGCATCCGGTGGGCTCGGCGGCACAAGCTTCACAGACGGGATCAACTGGATGAATTCAACAGGATTTCTCTATCTCGATCCTGAACTCTCTTATGATTTAAACAACGTTTACCTCTCCCTTACGCGCAACACCCGATCAATTGCTGATATCGCCACGACACCGAACCAGCGGGCGGTTGGTGCCGTAATAGACCGCGGTGCACTCAGTGGCGCGCTTGAACACGCTTTCCTGCTTGCCACTGATGCCCATCTGGTCCGCTCCGCCTTATCGCAGCTGACAGGGGAAGCCCATCAGTCTGTCCTGACAGGCCTGCAGCAAGACGCCTCAAGACCGCGCGACGTCATCAGTGATCGTCTCCGTGAGGCTTTCGCCGACGACGATACAAATCTCTGGATGCGCGGGATCGGTGCACAGACAGAATTTGGTGACAGAGATGGCCATTATGGCGTCAGTCAGAAAGCGGGCGGATTCTTCCTTGGCTCTGACACAATGGCAACACGAAATCTGCGCCTTGGCGGTATGGTCGGCTACGAAAGCAGTCGTTTTACCGTCGATGAACTCAACTCCGAAGCCGATGCCCAAACCTGGCATGTTGCCGCTTATGGTAACTGGCAGCAGGACGCCTATCGTCTGGGTTTCGGCGGCGCCTGGAGCCGGCATGCAATTGCCATGAACCGGTCGCTGTCTCTGTTTTCCCTCACAGAGACGCTGAAAAGTGATTATCACGCAAATACCGCGCAGATCTTTGCCGAAGCAGCCTATGCTGCGACATCCGGGGCTTTCACTGCCGAGCCATTTTCCCGTCTGGCATATGTGCGCAGTGAACGGGACAGCTTCGATGAGGACGCAACCGGAACCATCGTCAAAACACCGCTTCATGCAGAGGCTACTGACATCGACAACCTCGTGACAGATCTGGGCATGCGCTTGCAGTATCAATGGCAATTGTCCGCCGATCGCAAACTGTCCGCTGTCGCGACGCCATCATGGCAGCACACATTCGGAGATCTCAAGGCGCAGTCACTATTCTCCTTTGCGCCCGACCTGGCGTTCCCGGTGGTCGGCGCCCCAATGGCACGCGATACCATCTCTGTCGATCTTGGACTGACGCTCGATTTAAACCAGGATGTCAGTCTCGCGGTAAACTATGGTGGCAGGTTTGGAAAGGCGACGGCAGAAAATGCCGTTAAAGGCCTCGCAAAGCTCCGGTTCTAGACCATCAGGCGGGCAGTTTGCCGCAATCAGACGATTGCGTAACCTGCCCGCCAGGGATGCGCCGCATAGTCGGCTCCAGGTCGCAGACTGAACGGCCATCCGTATTAAGCAGCGAGGAATAACGCAGTCTTCGAGCATGCGTGAACCGTCACACTGGGTCGCCACCCCGTGCGACAGCGCAAAAGGTTCGCTGGCCGCCTTAATATGTAGGCCAGAAAACTGTGGCTATCAGTGCCGCAGAAACTCATTGCAAGAGGCCTGACCATCGCCCGAACGAAGGGCATTCAACTCAGAACCTCCCGTCATCCGGACTGGACCATCTGCATCTCGCCCCCGACCCTCCGGAAGCCGGCACCTGTCGAGGGTTTGCGAAGGAACCTCGTGGAGAAAAAATGCTCCCGATGCGATAATGCTGCAAAGCATCGGCCTTCTGCGAGCCCTTCCCCGATCCTGATATAAATCTGCGAACGGACTGACGTTTCTTACATGCGAAAGCCATAAAATCTCAACCGGAGGCAGTCAAACTATGTGAGCTGCTCCGTCCCCGGAGCGGCGTAAGCTGCCCATTGAATATCCGCTATGAATGCCGCGCGCGCTATCACCGCATCTTTAAAATATTCATCCCTCGGTGACGCCCTGCACTGGTAAGTCGCGACCATCCTCATACGTTCTGCCGTCGCAGAAACAAAGACCATCGAAGCAGAGAAAGCCTCGCACGCCGGGCAGTCTTTGCTGAAAAGTGTCATTGCTCCGTTCGCTCCCTGCAAGCTACCAACACCACCGAATACATTCCGCGCCAGAAGCATTTCTTGGGCGCAATTATTGGGAATTGCTGCATCGTTTGCGATCCGCATAATAGCATTATCTACTATGAGGTCCCCATGATGGACGCAATATTAAACGTGCTTAAAAACATTGCTGAATCTTACGCAGTCTGGGTTCTGCCACCGCATTTCCAGGACAAAGAATCTTTCACGGATGAAGAACTCGAACATCTGGTCTACTGCTTTCCCTACAGTTTCTGGGTCTGACACTTTCAGCCAGCGAGCAAGTTGCCAATTGTTTGGCAGCAAATATTCTGTTTCTGCTCAAAATGAGAACGCCATTGTCCGTGACGGAGATATAACAGAAATATGCTCAAACCTGAGTTATCTGCACACTTAAGTGCGAACTTTAATTCCTATGCGCCACAGCACGGCGTTTGCGTAATTCCCATCAGATCGACACAGGACAATGCGTGCTTTTTATAGCGCGTAAGATGCGTCACACGGCAAGCGTCCGCTGGCTGCTACCACCACAACGGCCCACCATACGATCACTAAAATTTCTATTAAATCATGAAAGCCCGGAGCAACTCCTTTTATGCAAGATTCTACCCGTAATCCCTACATAGTACTGTTATCATTTTTTTACCTCGCTGCGTCGCTGCTGCATTTCTACACGATTTATCAGCATCTCGAAATGCTGTCCTTATCGTTCCCCTTTATATTCTATCTCTTCATACTTCCATTTACGCCCTATCTGTTAAGTGCCGTCCTATTCAGACAGTCATCGCGTTTGGGTGCAACGCTTGGAGTCGGGCTCTCACTTGCACTCGACAGCGTGGCGTATTACGAAACTTTTATCGACCCCCAAAATTCAACGGCGGCGCTGTCGCTCATTACAACCCCTGTCGTCAACATCTTTATTGTGCTGATAGCAGTCCTGATTGTCAGATCAACAACGGGTGTTTACACGCGGTTTCGCGGGTAGTCAGAAGCCGGCATCCGGGCGAAATGCGGATTGCAAAGATTCACTCTGTCAGTCATCAGATCCGGACCGGCTGTTGCGATTATCCCAGGCATTGTAATTGAAGCTGCTTTGCGCTATCGATTCAAAGACATCACCGGCAGTTTCCATGCCGGTGGCGTACTCCCCGAAGCAACTGCCCTGTGTCAACTCTCCCGTAAGCGTGTGATGCCGAAACGTGTTCTGAAGCGCCAGATGATCAGTGCGCGACGTCAACGTATCAGCTATAAATGTCTATCCATGCTGCATGCCAGTAAAACTGTAGCAACAAATGTTCTGCGTTTTCTCTGCGGTCGCTGGAAAATCTGAGGAAGGCAGCAATTCTTCTGTCGGGCCAGTAAGCCACCGCCCCTCTATCCACTCTACCGAAACAAGCTGCTTGCTTGTCTGACGAGCATTTCCTGAGGGAAAGTGTTCAGACCAGAGTTCCTCCCCGCAAGAGTATGAGCAGCCAGACAGGAGTTGCTGTGCGCTGCGATGGTAACCGGCCGCGCCTCAACACAGTACATGGCAACTACCAGGCCGCGATCATAATCACCCCGCAGTGCCTGGATCGCGCATCCGGTGAACACAGCACCGTCTGCTGCTGTGAACGTCCGGAATTCGCTGGCAACAATTCTTTTGGATAGTCATTGCGAGCCAATGGGTGTTCTATGATGCATCTACAGTTTCAGGAGCCGGTAACGGTATGTCTCGCGCGGATTAGTCCGCAGAACACTATTGCGGAGCCAGAATCCTTTGTTTAAGTGCCCCTATTGCGATCGGGAGGACTTCCCGACTTTAAACGATCAGCGCAGCCATATCAGTCGGGAACACTCCGGTCGTGATCCTGATGTCTGTGGTATCTGTAACAAACCACTTTCGACCAAGGGTAACCTTGTATCCCATATGAAGACGCACAGCGAACAAGAAAAAGTCTTTCATCACTGCACTGTCTGTAACAAGAAATACACAACCAGGAGTTATCTTACCCTCCACATGAAAAGCCACACAGATGATGCCGGGAGCTTTCGCTGCACCGAATGCGGGCGTAGTTTCTTCCGCCAGGGCATTCTGAAACGGCATATGGCCAGTCATACAGGCGAAAAACGTCATCAGTGCGATAAATGCAGCGAGAGCTTTTCACACCCCTGGCATTTGAAAGACCATATGCTCATCCATTCTGGTGAAAGGCCTCATATCTGCAGTGTTTGCAAGAAGGGGTTTGCGCGTAAGCAGAACCTGCAGAAACACATGAAAATCCATACGAAAGAAGATATCTGCAGTGTTTGTGGCGACCGTTACGCAAATTCAAAGTCTTTAGAAAACCATATGAAAGCCGTACACCGGGCGATATATAATTTCGACGCCAACCTCACGAATTTTATCGGGTAACCTGAAAACACCTTTGCTGATTTTACTTCAGCGCACGATTATGTCAGCGGATTGTTCAATGAGCCCAGCCCGGTATACGAATTTCAACAGTGTCCGCATTGTCACGTGAACGTTCCCGATCTGGACCAGCACATCGACTTCTGCCCTTGTCGGCAAGGCCCGTCGTGGCAGTAAAACGAATACCGGAACCACCCATTGCACTGCTTTCCCCTTTTGACGTTCTCTTCAGCCTCCTTATGATCGCGGCCGTCCGTAAGCCCGACCGCTGGGAAGCTGCGGACGGGCTGCCTTATTATTCGTCGGTAAAGCGGCAGCCTGATACCAAATGGGCCGGCTTTTTAATGGACTTTCGCCATTTGACAGCCTCGCTATCACTGAACTGTAAAATCATAGACCAGAACACCGTTCGTTTCAGCAAGCAGCGGTCCGACAAATTCCTTGAAACGGGCGTGTGCCGGATCCGAAAATTCAGGATCAGAGACAACAGGCGTCCCAACATAGTAGTTGCGATCACCTTCCGATCTGAAGGTTACAATAAATGCCTGCTGATAGCCCTGATCTGCGCCTTCCCCGCTGTTCTGTCGCCCACTGTCGAGACGCACAATGTAGGGCTTTCCGTCCCTTGTCGCCTCATCTTTCAGAGAGAGGAAACGCTGGCTTACAGCCTCAATCTGAGCTGGTGTGGTACTGTCTTTAAAGCGGAACAACACGATATGCTGAACGGTGCCTGGCTTATAATCCGTCGCAGTAAATGCCTGCGTACCAATCGCCTCTTGCGCTTTATCAAGACTGTCACGGGCTGTTTCTGCCAGTGCGGCTTGCGAAGCGAATAATAAAGCCGGGATACCAATAAAAATATTCCGATATCTTAAACCCATTGCAGTAAGTCCTTTGATTATACGATTAATATGAACTAATACTTATTTTAATGCTGGGTCATGCGTTCAGTTTATTGCGCGACACACTGAAAACAGAACCTGTGCCCGGCGCCTCAGATCGATCGCAAAAAAGCGTGATACTATTTGGAATACACTCGTCTCAAACATAATATATAAATTGTCCGGGCGAAAGCCTTCACTGCTGCAGCGAACGCCGCCAACTGGTCACACCGTGTCCCTGGCTTCACGGCTTTTCTGAAATCACACCAGTCTCATTTGATGCGGATATGATAATATACTATTGCCTGAAATAATATTCTGTATATCAGTAATTAAGCGAATAATAATCAGATACAATTTTAAAATACACGCTGGACACTTCGCTAAATATCGGTCAGGATTTGATCGTGATTAAGTCCGGGGATGGTCATAAAGATGGACAATACACGCTTTGCCAGCAAGAAATGACTGGTCTGACTAATAACTTCCAGTTGATAACTCCTGTTGTATGGCACGCTGCTGCGGCAATGTACTTACAGTTCAGAAATCGTTTCGGTCTGATTGACTGGCGGCATGATAAGTTTGTCGTCGCTCAATCCGGATGACGGACGTTTGCGCTTCTGATCGCGCGTCACATGGCAGTGCATCGGTCAAATCAGATACAGGTATAAAATCAGCAGCCACAGAGGTGCGCCGTTGCGGCACGCGCCGGCTGCATTCATGCGGCAATTCTTGAATGCAATGCAAAGTGGTGTGGCCACGACAGCCACACAGCCTGTGAGCTTCGCTGCGCTTTTTTAAGACGCCCCGCTCTTTCGCCAGCCAGAGCATGCTTCCGTCAAAGACGGGCTCTGCCGACTTTTCAGTGGCTCATTTTTCGTTACGAGGAGAAAATAAATGGACGCCCCAACAGATAATAAAAATACCATCCAGGATGATGCAGGCGGTCTGTCAGATCTCAGGCTGACCTGCAAAGGTTTCACGCTCGGAGGGATCGGCCGGCCGGGTGCTGTCGTCTATGTCGTTGACCATGACAATCGCGAGATTGGTGAGGGACTGGTCGGGGAGAACGGAAATTTTGACGTCGCTCTTTTCTATCCGCTGACGTCTGTCAGCCAGGTCACGGCTCGGCAGAGAGATCCGGACGCGCCGGCTCCGGGTAAAGCCGTGGTCACCGGCGAGGCGGAAATCCGCGAGATCAAGATTGTCTATGCGATTGAGGATGGCGAGCCAAAAGAATATATGATCGGGTTCGCGGATGAACGCGTTGTCTTGCGTGATGAAAACAATACGCGTATTGCTCAGACTATTCCGGGTGCCGATGGCGCATTCAAGGGCTATATCGATCCTCCCCGCTTTGTGCGCGCCGAAAACCTCACGGCAACGTCCGGATCATTCACGGTAACAACACCTGCGCCCGATTTCGTTTATCCCGAACAGGTACGCGATCTTGACATCAGAAAAGACTGGTCCGGCTTTTCCGGTCATGGCGTCTCGGGCATGATTATCGAGGTGCGCAACGCGAATAATGAGCTGATAGGCTCAGCAGCGGTGACCCCGCTTGGTGAATTTAACCTGCATTTTGATATCGCGCCGGTACCGGGCGAAACACTGAACGTGTTTGAGCATTCGCCTCTGGACAGGTTTTCAGAACCGGTACCACTGCTTGTACCTGATGTTGCAAAGCCCGATGAGCCGACCGGTCTTAAAGTGGACCGAACCGGTACCCATGTCACAGGCGATGGCGTGCCGGGTGCGCTTGTTAAGGTCTATCTGGACGACACTGTGATCGGCTCGGCAACAGTCGATGATGATGGCCATTTTTCCGCTCCGGTCAGTCCGCCGCAAATCCGGGGGGAAACACTCCACGTTACCCAAACCGGTAAAAATGGCATTGAAAGCAATCCGGGCGCGGTCGTGGCCTGGGATTTGACAGAACCTGCCGCACCAACTGATCTCGCCGTGAACAGAACTGGTACCGAGGTTACAGGTAAAGGCAAACCTGGTCATACGATAAAAGTCTATCATGACGGCAAAGAAATCGGCTCTGCGACCGTTAAAGAAGATGGCACCTTTACCGTACCGGTCAGCCCGCCACAGATTAAGGGCGAAACGCTCACGGTCACCCAGACAAGCCGCTTTGATATTGAAAGCAAACCGGGGACAATAACGGCACCTGACCTGACAAAGCCAGCAGCGCCGCAGGTCGATCCGATGACGAGCGCCGGTAATCATGTGACCGGGCACGCTGTTGCCGGCAATAAGGTAACTGTCTTTGGCGACGGCGATACCGTCCTTGGGACAGCGGACGTTAAAGCCGACGGCACGTTCGATGTACCGGTCACACCAGCGCAAACGCAGGGGCAGCAGCTTCGCGTCATACAGACCAGCCGCCTGGGTATCGACAGCGACCCCACGCCTGTACGTGCGCAGGATCTGGCACCGCCCGCACCCACCAATTTGCATATAGATGATAAGACAGGACGCACGCTGACGGGCAATGGTATTGCCGGCAACACAATTAAGGTCTTCGACAAAAACCTCAGACTGGTTGGACAGGGCACTGTAACAGGCTCGAACACATTCTCAATAACCCTCAACAGCGCGTACACGCACGGGGAAGTTCTCACTGCCCGACAGTATAGCCTGACTCAGAAAGAAAGTGCGCCTGCCTCTGTCGAAGCACCTTTCGTCAATATCAGCTTTGGTGTCGATATCAGCGGAAACGTAACCGGGCATGATTACACCAGAACCACTTTCCTCGCCGATACCAACGGCAACGGGAAGCTTGACCTCGTCTCAGTTGAAGCATCGACAGATCTCAACAAACCCGGCAGGATCAGCGTATTTCTGGGCAATGGCCATGGAAAATTTGCAACGACGCCAACATTCGTCACCGATAACGTTCCCTCGCCGATGACAGGTTTTGACGGCTGGCGGAGTACATTCGTCGCTGATGTTACCGGCGACGGAAACGTTGATCTGGTGTTTGCACTTTATAATATAGCCTACAGCGAAAATTATGGCGGCAGTTCAATCTACGTCTTTAAAGGCCGCGGCGATGGCACCTTTGAGAAGCAGCCGGTCAAAACCATGGTTGCCGGAAATCAATGGGGCGGCGGTGACGGAACCTCAAACACCTACCATCAGACATTTCTCGTTGATCTGGACGGCAAAGGCAAAATGGGGCTCGCATCCATTACCGACGCCGGAGCCATGAAAGTCTACCTCTCTAACGGTGATGGCTCGTTCAGAACGACGCCTGTGACCTCGACGATCGTCAGTCCTGTTGCAGGACTGTCGGGCACCTATGCAGGATCCGATCAGTATCGCAGCAGTTTTATGGTCGATACGGACCAGGATGGTAAAGCCGATTACGTCTTTGCGTTCTACAATACTGGCGATGGCAACAGCTATGTCATGACCTGGAAGGGCGACGGAACAGGTCGTTTCGCCAAGTCGCCAAGTGTCAGCACGAAGCCCGGCTATGTGTGGGCGGGTGACAGCGCCAACAACAACGCGTTCCTGGTCAGGACCAGTGATGCCTACCCGGATCTTGTGATCGTAGAATCCTCCGGGATGACAGGGTATACCCAGCATGGAATTCATGTTTACAGACGCCTCGAAGACAACCAGTTCTCGCGTGTCAGTACGGACACGACCGGACTGGGGGGTGGCACCTATACGGGCTGGGATGCCAACCGCAGTATCTTCATGGCCGATGTGAATGGGGACGGACGGGCAGAACTGGTTACGGTCATTTACAATGGCAGTAAGACACATATCAACGTCTATGCCAGTCAGAGCGGCCGCCGTTATTCGACGAGCCCCAACTCCTGACGCGAAAGTAATCGCTGCCTGAATTCCTGAAAACGCTGCGCGGATCATCCGACCCGCGCAGCAATCATCAAGCACAATGATAACAACCAGGTCCTTTGCAATCGCTGATGGTGTCACGCCGGGATATGCAGCCGCAGGAGACCAGAAAACGCCTGTCCGGATGACCAGCATCACGCTGCAGTGCAATTACAGCCGCCGGTTCCCTGCTGCATATCGGCCGGCCTGAATTTCACAATGATTATCCCTGAGACATCGCCGTTTTTCCTCAGTCCTCACACCATCAACATCACTTTCTGACGCTTCTCTTTTGACGCTCTCCCCTTGAAGATGGGAGCAAATTTTTGGGATTTGGCGAAACAAAGCCTCAGCGCTATCTGTGGCGCGTACTTAAAGTTTGTTCCTATATTCTAAGGATTTTCTATGAAATATATTTTCGCTTTCTTCTTCATCGCCTTGTCTGCCATCACGGCGGTCCTGCCTGCACATGCAAGAGACGGCGTTCTTGTCACTTTGCCCGATAAGCGCGTTGCTGTGATCGCAGAGGGCGATCTCGAGCCCGCATCAGCGGGAAGCTTTTCAGTCACCGTCTATAAGACAGAGGAACTGACCGATTTTGTTGCTGGTGGCGTCTTTGAACGCGACGGCTCGATCTTTGATGATGAAGGCAAGCCGCGTGTGCATTTTGCCGACATTACCGGCGATGGTAAACCCGAAATGATTATATCTTCACTCACAGCTGGCTCCGGCAATATGCGTTCAGGCATTGCCCTGGAAATCTCCGATCATATTATCAGCACACTCGTCAGTTTTGATATCGACAGCAAACAGGATGTAGCGGTGGCAGCAAAAGCCGCATACGAAAAAACGCTCCCCTGATGACGTCAGGCCGGAGTCCGCGGATCCGGTGCCTATCCTGGACTGTGAAGACCGGTTTTCAGAAAAGGTGTCTGTTCTCTCAAACAGGCAGAGGATTTCGGTTAACGCAGTCTCAACCGGGAGGACTCCGAAGCGAACATGCTGGTTAAGACGGATGACCGGGCCAGGACTGAAAGACCGCTCCGAACGCGCGATAAGAACCAATGCTGCGCTTTTTTAAACCACCGGACAGTTCGTCCTGTCTGACGCCCTGGGGGCCGTTCGAGCAAGCGATGGCTTGCCGAAGTGGGCCCCGGGACCACTCAAAGCGTGGCAGTCCGGCGTGGTATCATGCTCAGTCCGGGCGGCCGCCAGTCCATCCTGCCGGGATGTGTCGCAGCAGAAGAAAAGCCGGATCTGTGAGCCAGGTGAAGGTGCCGGTCATTCCGGCTTGATGTTTACCAGTGTAATAGTGAATGCTGTAAGTCTGCAGGTAACCCATCTCATATAATAAGCAACTAATAATCTGATCCTGACCTCACTGTCGCGCGCTCTGAATTTCAATTATAATCTCAACTGAATGCCTCTGCGCATTGATACAATCATCATCAGGCAAAGTTTGTCGCTACTATTTGGGATTGCGATGCACGTTGTTTGTGTGATCTCTGGGGGAAGGTCAAAGAGGACATTCCTGCCATTGCGTCCTCTCTGGCTTAGGGGCTCTGCATGCTCTCCAGCAGTGACAAGCCCCCTTTTCGCGAAGGATGTTGCTCTCTCTCCTCTTCCTGACCAACATCCTTCGCATGTGTTGCGTGGTCATCCGGAACATTGCGCGTCTCCCCCATGACGCGCCACCGCCCGGCTCTTCCGGATGCACAACAAATCCGGTGACACATGCGTGTTGCAAACCCGGCTCTGGCACAGAGCGCCACAGAACCACCCCGCAGGCTCGCTCAAACCCGTCGGCCGAGTGTTATTGCTTTGGGCAGATGGCCGGGATCCTCCGCTTCGTAATCACCGCCTCCATCCAACACGGTCACGGAAAGCTGAGCGTCATATGCAGATGCAAAACAACAAATGTCTGTCCTGACAATATTTCAGCGGATCTTGATAGAAATGAATACAATCTTTTGAGCAAATAGGTGTTAAGCTGCCGAAAGACACGATTTCATCCATATATTGGATACATCTAGATTGACACTGCTCTAAAACAATGGAATTCTTTGCGTAAGAAAAAGACGGGGACGTCACGCAGTCTCTGTAATTATAGCGGCGCCGTGGCACCACAACGGCTGCCGCCGCTCTGTTATAGCGCCATGCTGCAAAAACAGATGACGAAGACTGATAAAAATAATGTTCGGCTCGACGTTTCTATGATTAAACTGAATAAGACAAGTCATAATACGATTATCGGAAACATCTGATGATTCTGAACTGATCTTTAAAAAATTAAAAGCTGATAACAGCGGCTTATATAAAGAAAAGAGTGTCTGATTAACAAAAAAGGGGAAGCAAATGAAGAATTTGATAAAGCAAATATCCATCGTCACCGTCTTCGTCTCGGTCGCTTCGGCCAGCCAGGCAAGAGATTTAACGGTCGTGGGATTTGGTGGCTCGGTTCAGGATGCATTTCGCAAAGCCTACATGGAACCATATTCCAAACTGAAAGGCATTACGATCCTCGAAGACACCACAAATGGCGGGCTCGCGAAGCAAAAAGCCATGGTCGACAGTAACAATGTCACCTGGGACGTCATGCAGATGGAAGATGATGAAGTCACCATGGCCTGCGAACAGGGCCTTGTCGAAAATATCGACTGGAGCAAAAAGGCCCATGCTGACGAAACCGATCCGACGCAGTTTAAAGAATGCGGTGTCGGAGCGCTCGCCTGGGCCAACGTGCTGACCTATGATGGCGATAAGATCGCTGACGGTCCGAAAAACTGGGCAGATTTCTGGAATGTCGACAAATGGCAGGGCAAGCGCGGACTGCGTAAAACCGCTAAGCTTACCATGGAAGTCGCACTGATCGCTGACGGCGTCCCACCCTCAGAGGTCTATAAAGTGCTCGCAACGCCCGAAGGGCAGGACCGGGCTTTTAAAAAGCTTGATGCGTTAAAGCCGCACATCCAGTGGTGGGAAAGCGGCGCTCAGCCGCAGGAATGGCTCTCATCCGGCGATGTCGTGATGACGTCTGCCTATAATGGACGTGTCGATACAGCACAGAACAACGGCAAAAACTTCCCCATCATCTGGGACGGGCAGATCAATTCTGTCGAGTTCTGGGCGATTATGAAAGGCTCTTCCAATCTGCAACAGGCGACAGAGTTCGTCGAATTCATGATGTCAAAAGATCCGCAGATTGTCTTTGCGAACGCTATTCCATACGGCGTGAGCAATGTGAAGGCAATGGACGCGCTCTCCGCTGATCGACTGTCGAAGCTGCCTTCTGCTCCGGAGAATATGAAAAATGCCGTTCGCTTTGATGCCGGCTTCTGGATCGATCACGGAGAGGAACTGTCTGAGCGCTTCGCAAACTGGGTCGCCCGGTAAACCTTTCAGTTGACGCCTTAAAAACCGCGCCGGCCTGGCCCGCCGGCGGGCCCGAGGATAACTGCGGATGAGTATTGCTCTCGAAAACACCTCCGACTCCGTCCAGCTTTCCGGAGCGCTGCGCCGTAACATGCGAAACCGGCGCATGTATTCCCTCCTGCTGATTGCCCCGCTGCTTTGCTACGTCATTCTGACGTTTATAATTCCAATCGGCATGATGTTTTACAAAGCCGTTGAAAATGCTGAAGTTGTCACCGCATTTCCGCAAACAACCGTGCAGCTTGCCCGCTGGGACAGTTCCGATGTCAGTGAATTGCCACCCGGTCCGGTTTACCAGTCATTTCTCAAAGATATCGCTGGCGGCTCGCGCGGAGATATGGGGGAAGCTGCCCGACGCCTGAACTATGAAATTACCGGCTATCGCTCACTTCTCACCACTACCCTGCGCAAAGCCCGCGCATTGCCAGCCGACATTGACTCCGGTAACAATGCCCGGGATTTTCTGTCAGCCATCGACAGCCGCTGGGCAGATCCCGCATTCTGGCACGCCATGCAGCGCGCGTCCGGTGCCTACACGCCTTACTATATGCTTGCAGCCCTCGATCTGAAGCGCAGTGACAGCGGCGAAATCGTCCGGGTTGCAGAGGAACAGCGTGCCTATGTCGATATCCTCCTGCGGACACTCAGGATTGCGACGGTCGTCACACTCATCTGCCTGATCCTGGGTTACCCGCTGGCAAATCTGATGCTCACTGCACCAAAGCCTTTTGCGATCGTGCTTATGATTGCTGTTCTGCTGCCATTCTGGACGTCACTGCTTGCCAGAACATCTGCCTGGATCGTGCTGTTACAGCGCGAAGGCCTGATCAATGGGCTGTTCGGCTATCTCGGACTGATCAGGCAGCCTCTCGAACTCATTTTCAATACCACCGGCCTTTATATCGTCATGGTCCATATGATGCTGCCATTCATGGTATTGCCCATCTATTCTACCATGAAAGGCATACCGCCTCACTTTATGAAAGCATCGGCATCACTCGGCGCAAATCCGTGGCGCAGTTTCCGCGAAGTCTACCTGCCAATGACACTTCCCGGCGTCGGCGCCGGAGCTTTGCTGACCTTTATCGTGACCACGGGCTACTATATCACGCCCTCACTGGTGGGAAGCGCCAGAGATCAGATGCTCGGCTATTTTATCGCGTTTTTTGCGAATACGACAATTAACTGGGGAATGGCATCGGCGCTCGGCATTATCCTGCTGCTGTGCACGCTGGGCATCTATCTTGTGGCAACACGCACAGTTGGCGTCCGCCAGCTGGCGGGACTGAAGTGAGGACAAACATGTCTTATGTGCGCCAGACCTTCCTTGTTCGCTGCTGCTTTTACGCTTTCGGATGCGTGATGGTGGTGTTTCTGATCGCCCCGCTTCTGGCCATTATCCCGCTTTCATTCAGCGCGGGCAGTTTTCTGTCCTACCCGCTGCCCGGCTTCTCCCTCCAGTGGTATGACCGCGTGTTTCATGACGGCCCCTGGCTCGCGGCCCTCAGGAACAGCTTTATCGCCGGGATTGCGACCACCCTGCTTGCAACTGTTCTGGGAACCCTCGCGGCCTACGCCTTTGCGCGGCGCGATCTGCCGATGCCAACAACACTGCTCGGCATTCTGATCGCTCCGATGATCGTACCGCCAATCATCAGCGGTCTCGGCATGTATTTTCTGATGGCCAAAATCGGTCTGACGGCAACAATGCCAGGCGTCATCATTGCTCACACAGTTCTTGCCGCCCCCTTCGTTCTGATCACAGTGACTGCGACGCTGCAGAATTTCGACATGGGCCTGCTGCGCGCCGCAAACAGTCTCGGTGCCTCTCCGTTCAGAGCCTTCATGACGATTCTCGTCCCTGTCACTGCCCCTGGCATCATATCAGGGGCGCTGTTTGCGTTTATGACCTCCTTTGATGAGGTTGTTGTGACGCTTTTTCTGGCAGGTCCGGCACAGCGAACTCTCCCGCTGAAGATGTTTGAAGGCCTGCGCGACAATATTGAGCCATCTATTCTCGCCATGTCGACCTTCCTTATGCTTATCGCAACGCTCAGCCTGATTACAGCAGTCTGGCTCGTTCATCGCAGTTCCAGAAACCTGACCGCCGCCAATCCGCACTGATCCATATCACTGCCTTCCGGAGACGCTACAATGACCCCTGAACCCATTGTTGATTTCGTCAATGTCAAAAAAACCTATGATGGCCGGAACATCGTTATAAATGATCTCAATCTGACAATCAGACAGGGTGAGTTTCTAACGCTGCTCGGGGGATCAGGCTCCGGAAAAACCACAACGCTGATGATGCTGGCCGGATTTGAAATGCCCACAGGGGGCCGCATTTATCTCCAGGGCCGCTCCATTGAAAACCTGCCTCCGCACAAACGGGGAATTGGTGTGGTGTTCCAGAACTATGCGCTGTTCCCGCACATGACCGTCGCGCAGAACCTTGCCTATCCGCTGCGGATGCGGAAAATGAACCGGCAGCAGACAGAGCATAAAGTTTCGAAAGCCATGGAAATGGTCCGCCTCGGGACAATGAAAGACCGGCGACCCCATGAGCTGTCAGGCGGTCAGCAACAGCGGGTCGCACTCGCGCGCGCCCTGGTGTTCGAACCGGAACTTATCCTCATGGATGAGCCACTCGGCGCTCTCGACAAAACACTGCGTGAACACATGCAGTATGAAATAAAACAGATCCATCGTGATCTTGGTGTGACGATGGTTTATGTGACCCACGATCAGTCAGAAGCACTCACAATGTCCGACCGCATCGCAATTTTCGAAAGTGGCAATATCATCCAGATCGATAATCCCCGTGCGCTCTATGAGCGCCCGGCCAATGCCTATGTTGCCAGCTTCATCGGGGAAAATAATATCCTGTCGGGACGATCCACAGCGTGTGACGAAAACGGTGACCTGGTCATCGGCCTTGAGAGCGGAAACACGGTACACATGCGCAACACCAACGGTATCGGCATTGGTAAGCCAGTCACTGTGGCGGTCCGGCCCGAACACATCGCGATCGGACAAGCGGCACAGCAGCGACGCAATCAGTGCACTGCAACAATCCGCGACGTGACCTATGTCGGCGATCACCTTCGCCTGCTGACGGACACCGGTGCTGGCCAGCAGATCGTGCTGCGCCGCCCGCTGACTGACTTTGCGTCCGATCCACAGCGCGGACAAACACTGCTTATCGGCTGGCACGATACTGACGGCTGTGTGTTCGCAAGGCGGCCTCCCGCTTAACGCGGCACGGGACAGCTGACAAGCGGTCCCACACCAGATGCAATACCCTGCTCTGTCTCAACGCCGATGGGCCGCCGCCATGACCAGCACAGACCGCAGTGACACCGAATGGACTCTGGCGCGATGCAGTTTCACCGGTGCAGTGCATAGCCCGCCGTTTCAGAGGGACCGCGTGCTTTCACACGCGTTACCGCATGCAGCCGTCCAAAAGCGATTGACGACAGTGAACCACTGTGCAAAGAATTATCATGATGCATCATACAACAAATATCGATCGGGACCCATGTTCGACTACTGTATCGTTGGAGGCGGCATCGTCGGTCTGGCGACCGCATTAAAAATTGTTCGCAGCGAACCAGATAAGCGTCTTCTTTTGCTCGAAAAAGAAAATGCTCTTGCAGCGCACCAGACCGGGCACAACAGTGGCGTCATCCATGCCGGAATTTACTACAAGCCGGGCAGCCTGAAAGCCGAACTGTGCCGTGCCGGAGAACGCCTGACAAAACAGTTCTGTGACGAAAACAATATCCCCTACCGTGTCCCCGGGAAACTGGTCGTCGCAACCAGTCCCGGCGAACTGAAACGGCTTACCGATCTCGAGGCAAACGCCGCCGCAAATGGAATCCGCTGCAGCCGTCTGACCCGGGAAGAGCTGGTTTCGGCCGAACCTGCGGTAACCGGACTGGGTGCCCTGTTAGTGGAACAGAGCGGCATCGCTGATTACCGCGCGATTGCCAGGGCCATGGGGGATATGATCCGTGCTGCCGGCGGTACAATCCTGTTCAACGTTGACGTGGACCGTCTTGAAGAACGTTCGGACAGTGTGCGGATTCATACCGGTCACGACACATGGGAAAGCCGCTACGTCATTGCCTGCGCCGGCCTGCAGGCAGATCGCCTTGCCCGCCGGTCCGGCCAGACGGTTGACTTCCAGATCGTTCCGTTTCGTGGTGAATATTACGCACTGAGACCCGAACTGAGCAATCTGGTCAGCCGGATGATTTATCCCGTCCCCGATCCATCCATGCCCTTCCTCGGTATCCACCTGACACCTATGATGGACGGACAACTGACAGTGGGTCCAAATGCAGTGCTTGGCCTGTCGCGTGAAGGCTATCCAAAATATTCGGCAAACCTGAAAGACATTGCCACTTATGCCCGTTTTCCTGGTTTCTGGAAGGTCATCAGAAACAATCTGCGCTCCGGCATAGACGAGATGAAAGACAGTGTCTTTAAGTCGGGTTATCTTGGGAAATGCCGAAAATACTGCCCTTCATTGCGTGCAGACGATCTGCTTCCTTATCGCGCTGGTATACGTGCACAGGCAGTCTCAGCGGACGGCGATCTGATCCATGATTTCAGGTTTCTGCAATCAAGGCGCGTCCTTCATGTCTGCAATGCACCTTCGCCAGCGGCCACATCGGCAATCCCGATCGGCGATCTGATCTTCAAACGTTTACATCAGCACAATTGAGTGAGCCATGTCGAACCAGCCAGCCTATAAAAACACCCAGCTTTTCATCGACGGCAAATGGACAGACGGAGACGGCGGCAAGCCGATTGATGTCCTTAATCCTGTGAACAACGAACGCATCGGTAGCGTCAGCATCGCCTCAAAAGCCCAGCTCAGCGCGGCGGTGGAAGCGGCAGGAAAAGGATTTAAGCTCTGGAAAAACACCAGCGTCCTTGAACGCTCCGCCATTCTGCGCAAAGCAGCAGCGCTCCTGCGCGAAAATGTGGATGCCACAGCTTATCTCCTGACACTCGAACAGGGTAAGCCTCTGAATGAAGCCCGGACTGAAGTGAATGTTTCAGCCGATATATTTGACTGGTTTGCAGAGGAAGCCCGGCGCACCTATGGCCGCATCATCCCCGCCCGTGACCGCCTGGTGAGACAGACAGTTTTCAGGGAACCGGTCGGGCCGGTTGCTGCTTTTACACCATGGAATTTTCCGGTTTCTCAGACAGCCCGCAAACTCGGCGCAGCTCTGGCCGCTGGCTGCTCACTGGTTGTCAAACCATCCGAAGATACGCCGGCGGCGGCGGCAGTCCTTGCCCAGGTCCTACAGGAGGCAGGCCTCCCGGACGGCGTTGTCAACTTTGTCTACGGCGTTCCCGCGGATATCTCAGCCTATCTGATTGCCCATCCTGTTATCCGCAAACTATCCTTTACCGGTTCCGTTCCGGTTGGAAAACATCTCGCAGCACTCGCAGGCGCACATATGAAGCCGGCAACGATGGAACTCGGTGGACACGCCCCCGTTCTGGTCTTTGGCGATGCAGATATTGAGGCCGCCGCAAAGATAATGAGCCAGTCAAAGTTTCGCAACGCAGGTCAGGTCTGTGTCTCCCCAACCCGTTTTCTGATCGAAGAACGCGCCATTGAACAGTTCGCAGATATCTTCGTTTCCGAAGCCGTTAAAATAAAGACCGGCCCCGGCCTCGACACCACAAACACAATGGGACCACTCGTCTCTGAGCGCCGGCTCGAAGCCGTCGAATCCCTCGTTGCCAATGCGCTTGAAGAGGGGGCAAAACTTGTAACCGGCGGCAAACGGATCGGCAATTCCGGTAATTTTTATGAACCCACCGTGCTTACTGGCCTCAAGCGCGACATGCGGATAATGAATGAAGAACCATTTGGGCCCGTCGCACTGATGATTCCGTTTAACGATATCAGTGAAGCACTCGAGGAAGCCAACCGGCTGCCCTTTGGCCTCGCTTCCTATGCGTTTACAAAGTCAGCCGCCACCATCAGTGCGCTTGAGTGCGGTGTTGAAGCGGGCATGCTGTCCGTCAATCATCTGGGACTGGCTTTGCCGGAGACGCCTTTTGGCGGCGTCAAAGACAGCGGTTACGGCTCTGAGGGTGGCAGTGAGGCGATTGAGCCCTACCTCACGACAAAATTCGTATCGGAACGCCACACGCTTTGACCGCTCCCGGAGCAGCACCCCTGATCGGTGCCACAGTGATTTCAGATTGTCTTTAGCGCGCTTATCTGAGTGGATCACTACAGCGCTCCAGCCGCTGATATCGGAAGCGTAATCTGAGTGATCCTCGTTTCACTCCGGTCGGAAAAAAAAGAGCACGCATGTGTCATCATGCGGACTGCGCTCCATGCCTGCGTTTCGCAATGACTGGCGCGCCTGCGCTGTCACCCCGGTATACCTTCGGGGCCCCATTGTCCGTCATCGCGTCCCGCCACGATACCATCCGCTGGCAGCCTGAGTGTTTCTGATGCCTCGCCGCTGCGTTTGACCAGGAGCCGCCTGGTCGCATTGCCGGGACCGGAGCTCAGATCAGCTCCGATCCGATCATCGCACGCCGGGCACTTATTTCAGGGAGGCAAGAACCGTACCGAGAGACAACTTCGTTGCAGCGACCACGTCGTCTACCTGAGCCGGTGTTATGATCATTGGCGGGCAGAAAGCCAGCGCATCGCCCATATTCCGTGTGATGACGCCATTGCTGAACATTGCGGCATTAACCAGTCCACCCAGTGTGCCAGCCTTTTCGAGTGGCTGCCGGGTTGCTTTGTCTCCCACAAGCTCCACTGCCGCAATAAGGCCGATACCGCGCACTTCTCCAACCAGTGGATGATCGGCAAGTTCACCAAGACGTCTGAGCATATATGCGCCAGTGTCCCGGGCATTGGCGACAAGATTACGCTCTTCAATAATCCTGAGATTTTCCACTGCAACAGCCGCTGCAACCGGATGCCCTGAGCCCGTATATCCGTGTCCGAACACACCAAGACGCGCACTTTCATCGGCTACCGGCTGATAAACACGGTCATTAAACATGAAAGCGGAAATCGGCAGATAGGAGGACGAAATCTGCTTGGAAAGCGTCATAATATCAGGCTTGATATTGAATGTCTGCGAACCAAACATGTTGCCCGTCCTGCCGAAACCGCAGATCACCTCATCGGCAATCAGCAAAATGTCGTACCGGTCAAGAACGGTCTGGATTTTTTCCCAATAACCTTCCGGAGGAACCACAACACCACCGGCACCCATCACCGGCTCCCCGATAAAAGCGGCAATCGTCTCAGGGCCTTCAGCAAGGATCATATCTTCCAGATCCTGCGCCAGGCGGGTGGTGAACTCCTCAACCGTTTCGCCCGGAAATGCGTCGCGATAGTAATGCGGACAGCTCGTGTGCAAAAAGCCTGGCAGAGGCAAATTAAACGAGACATGATTGACAGGCAGCCCCGTTGCACTCGCTGATGCGATCGTCACGCCATGATAGCCGCGCTTGCGACCGATGATCTTTGTGCGCTGCGGCTGACCCATGGCATTGGAGCGGAACCACAGCATCTTGATAATCGTATCATTGGCCTCTGAACCCGAATTGGTAAAATAGACTTTGCTCATCGGAACAGGGGCAATACTGATCAGCTTTTCAGCCAGTTCAATGACGGGCGGATGTGAGCGATGCGTGAACGTATGCGAATACGGTAACTTCTGCATCTGCCTGTAAGCGGCATCGACCAGCCGCTGCTCTGAAAAACCGACACCAACACTCCACAGACCAGCCATCGCTTCGATATAGCGGCGGCCATTATTGTCCTCAACATAGATTCCATCGCCTTTCTCAATGACGACCGGGCCGATTTCCTCATGGCGCCTCGCATTGGTGTTGGAATGGAAATGATACTGAATATCACGGGCTTCGACGGAGTTCGGCTGTCTGGTCATTGCGTTTTACCTTCAGAGAAAGCGAGCTGGTTTTTCCAGCCTCACACAGGAAGTGGCAATAAATGTGCTGTGATGCTGTTCCCCTCATCACGCAGAAAACGGAAGCTGATTGACCGTTGAGGCAAAGCTACATACAAACAATACGACATGCAACATGTTTGATGCATCATATTGCGAATTGGGACGAACCGGCTTTTGGGAGTACACGCGCCATGCATGAGATGTCCGCACTGCAGACACTGGAACGCGAAAATCTGGGCGACGTCGTCTACCGCAAAATCTCCGAACATATCGTCGGCGGCAAATTCGCCCCTGGCACCCGCCTGACTATCCGCGACCTTTCGAGCTCGCTTGGCACATCCGTCACCCCGGTTCGTGACGCCATTCTGAGACTCATTCAGGATCAGGCCCTTATTCAGAAAACGCCGCGCGAAGTCCGGGTCCCAGTGCTCACCCCCGAACAGTATTGCGAAATTCGCGATATCCGCGTCCGCCTTGAAGGCCTCGCAGTCCGCAACGCTACCGCCACGGCAACTGCCAGCGATATCCGCCGTCTCCGGGCGCTGATCGAAATGAATGAGGCAGCCCTGAAAGAACAGCGCTGGCAGGACGCCCTCCAGTGCAATCAGCAGTTTCACTATGCCTTTGCGGAAATCGCCCGCATGCAGTCTCTGTCCCTGATTCTCGGCAAACTATGGCTGCGAATGGGGCCGCTGATCGCCGGCGTCTATGAACACGGCGGACGTCTGATGATCGACGACCATTATATCATTATCAACGCACTCGAAGCGAGAGACGCAGACGCCGCTGAGGCTGCCATCGCTAAGGATATCATGGACGCCAGCGAACTTATTCTTGGCCGCATCGAACTGCTGCTGAAAGACTGACTGCCGGCAGGGCGACCGGACGCAGCATCCGCTGACACAAAGTAAAACAGACGTTTTGTATCCAATATTGACTGAGTGAGGCTGTTTAACCGCCTTGAAGAGTGGATGGAATAAACCGAAAACTGACGGGAAAAGCTGAAAAATGCCTTGTTTCGGCTTGGTTTTCTTTGAAAAGAGGTTTGTCTCCGTTTCTATTTACTCCACTTGCAATTGGCGCATTTTCATGGAATGTATACATTTAAGGTGAGGTCCGCGCTCGCTGCTGACCCAAAGGGGAAACGGGAGGACGCATGCCTAATCTCACTAAACTCGATCCGGCCAGCGCCTGGGTTGACCTCGCCAGCAGCCAAGAGGACTGGGCCAGCGCTGATCCGTCGCAACTTGAGACCATGCTTGTTTCTGCGCATCTTATCCGGGCGTTTGAAGAAAAAGTTCTCGAACTGGCAGGCTCCGGTCTGGTTCACGGACCAGCCCATTCGGCCATCGGACAGGAGGGGGGTGCCGTTGGCTCAGCGCTGCTGATGCGGCCTGGCGACCAGATCAATGGTTCTCACCGCGCCCATCACCAGTTTCTCGCCAAATCAATTCGCTATACCGAACCCGGTACGATGCAGGCCAGCGCGCAATTTTCTCCCGGCATTCGCCATCTCGCACAAAAAACGCTCGCCGAAATTATGGGGCTTGCCCAGGGCTTCTGTCGGGGGCGCGGTGGCTCCATGCATCTGCGCTGGGCGGAAGCCGGCAATCTGGGAACCAACGCCATTGTCGGCGGCGGTGTGCCACTTGCGGCCGGCGCCGCATGGGCCCATAAAAATGCGGGGACCGACGATGTCGTCTTCACCTATTTCGGCGATGGTGCCACCAATATAGGCTCGGTACTGGAAACCATGAATCTGGCAGCCGTATGGAAGCTGCCGCTCTGCTTTTTCATCGAAAACAACAGATATGCCGTTTCAACCCACATCCGCGAAGTAACAGCCGAACCGCGCCTGTCTGCACGCGGTCTGGCGTTTAATATTCCGGCATGGAAAGTCGATGGCATGGACCCGCTCGCTGTCATGCTGGCAAGCGAGGCAGCAATAAGCCATATGCGCAGTGGCGCGGGCCCCACAATCATCGAGGCCGATGTCTATCGATATTTTCACCAGAACGGCCCCCTGCCCGGCTCGGCTTTCGGCTACCGGGACAAGGCCGAAGAAGCCGAGTGGCAGATGCGCGATCCGATAAAGCGCCTCGAAACGGAGCTGCAGCAGCGCCAGTTTCTCAGCGAAACGACCGTCGCAGACCTGCGTGGCCGCGCGCAGCAACTGATGGAGGATGTCAGCGCAGAACTCATCGAAACTGTCGATGGCAAAAAATCCGTCATGTCATCACTGTGGCCGGAGCGGAGCTTCCGTGACGTCGGCGTTCGGGGCGACCTCAGCGAATTCGCTCACAGCCGGTACCATGAACTGGAAAACTTCGATGGAACTCTGACGCAGGGGAAATTTATCGATCTCGTGTCGGCTGTGATGCTGCGCCGCATGGAGCAGGATGATCGTATCGTCGTGCTTGGCGAAGACATCCATCGCCTCAAAGGCGGCACCAACGGGGCAACCCGCGGATTGTCCACCCGGTTTCCGGACCGCATTCTGGCAACACCCATCAGCGAAAACGCGTTTACCGGCCTTGCCGGAGGTATGGCAATGGACGGCCGCTTTCGGCCGGTCATTGAGTTTATGTATCCAGACTTCATGTGGGTCGCTGCGGATCAGGTCTTCAACCAGATCGGCAAAGCCCGTCATATGTTTGGCGGCGATATTAATATTCCACTCGTGCTGCGCACAAAGGTTGCGATGGGATCGGGTTACGGATCACAGCACCTGATGGATCCGGCAGGAATATTTGCCACATCGCCCGGCTGGCGCATCATCGCACCCTCCACCCCTTTTGATTATGTCGGGCTGATGAATTCCGCTCTGAAATGCCAGGATCCCGTCCTGGTCATTGAACATGTCGATCTTTATGCATCAAGCGGACCGGCACCCGTTGAAAATCTTGATTACTATATTGAGCTCGGCAAGGCAAAAATCCTGCGTAGCGGCAGCAGACTTACCGTGCTGGGCTATCTCAACATGGTCCATGTGGCTGTGCGGGAAGCAGAAAGGCTTGGTATTGACGCGGAGATCATCGATCTCCGCTCGCTTGATCGCGCCGGTATCGACTGGACAACGATTGAAACATCCATTCGTAAAACCGGCAATGTCCTGATCGTCGAACAGGGCGCTGCGGGGACATCCTACGGCGGATTTCTGGCCGCTGAAATTCAGAACCGCTGTTTCGACTGGCTCGATCAGCCCGTTGCCCGCGTCTGCGGCGGCGAAGCCTCCCCCAGCATTTCCAGGGTTCTCGAAGCGGCAGCCTGCGCCGGTCCGGCCGATGTTGCTGAGGGATTGCGCCAGGCAATGGCCGCGCAAGGTCGCCCGTTATAGACCCATCAGGAAGGCCAGTCCCATGCCACAGGAAATCGTACTTCCTTCCCTTTCCGCCGGAATGGAGTCCGGAACGCTGACGCGCTGGTTAAAACGAGCCGGCGATGCGGTGAATGAACGCGAAATGATCGCCGAAATCGAAACCGACAAAGCGACAATGGATCTGGAAGCCCCCATCTCCGGTACACTCGGCGATATTGCGTTTCCGGACGGTGCGGAAGACATACCGGTGGGCGCTGTTCTCGGCGTCCTCTATCCCACTCAGAGCGATTATCTCAACGCCCAAAGCAATGCAGTCTCTGCGCAGCGCCTGCCTGATCTGCCAGAGCTGCCCCGGCAGACACCCGTTGCAGCCGGAAATCCACTGCCGCCTGAGCGGCGCAACGAGGTCGCTGGCGCACGGACGACGCATATCAAAGCGTCACCGCTT
>Ga0256901_1000372_pt1 | contig 26299 bp, 34 predicted proteins | sample MC6MC0689MT_FD_190200 | JGI IMG/M metagenome (GOLD analysis project Ga0256901, IMG submission 190200) | Metatranscriptome of enriched soil aggregate microbial communities from Iowa State University, Ames, United States - MC6-MC0689-MT... | ecosystem: Environmental > Terrestrial > Soil >... | reverse complement strand
GCGAACACCAAGACCCGAACCGAGCACCGTCTGCCACTGACCGCCCAGGTCGAGGCGCTGCTGATCCGGTACCGGGCCATTCAGCAGGCCGGAGGCTACGAGGGCGTGTATCTGTTCCCGAACCGTCGCGGGCTGTCGTTGAGCGAGACTCAGGCCAGCGCCGTGTTCACCCGCCTGGGACAGGGTGAATGGACCAGCCACGACCTGCGCAAGGTATCCCGCAGCACCTGGACCGACCTCGGCATCGACGGCCACATCGGCGAGATGCTGCTGAATCACACGCTGGGCAAGATCGCCAGCACCTACATCCACACCCAGGCCATGCAGCAGCGCCGGGCAGCGTTGGAGAAGTGGCACGCCTGGCTTGATCGGGTTGGCTTCTCAGCCATCCACGGCCTTACCAAGGCCTTATCCGAAATTTCGCAGAACTCGCCCGAGGCCCCAGCAGCCGTGGCGCCGAGCGACCTTACCGCATTTGTAATTAGCGAGGATTCGAAATGAAGAACGACGACAAGATCCGCGCCGAGTTCGAGCGCCGCTTCCCGGTCCCGGATGGCATCAAATGGGACCCGGCAGTTGGTGATTACGTCGTGACTTGTAAGGGCTGCTGGATGGCTGCGGAGGAAGTGGTCTTCCAGGCTCGCCGGGAAGGTTGGTTGGCATGCCGTGAAGCGCTGCGCGTGACCAATCCGTTTCCTGTCCAGATGGGTGATCCGGACGCCGTGTGGGCGCACGAGGTGGCCGAGAAGTCGCTGCGCGCCCAAGGCTTCAAGGTGGTCGGCTGATGAAGAAGCACGGCCCGGCTTTCAAGAAGGCCGTGATCGAGCTGGAAGAGTGCCCTTTGTGCCGTGGGAGAGCGGTCACCAAGGGCCTGTTTCACGAACTGCCATGCGACCATTGCAACGCCTCGGGCTTTGTGGCGGCCGCAACCGGCGAGGCCCTGGCCCTGGATGAACTGGTGACCCAGCTCAGCATGAGGCTTCGGGCCGCGCTCCAGCAGATCGAGCAGTTGAAGAAGCCTCGGGCCACCGGCCCGGGTGCGCATTATCAGGAAGGCAACCGGCTCGGCGCCGGGGGCAGCAACTACACCGGGGATTGAGGGGGAAGGACATGATTTACAGCAGCGTACTCGCGGCGGTCGTCTCGGCCCTGGCTGCAGAAGCGATCGACAACACCAGCAAGCAGGCCTGGCAAAAGCTATACGAGCCCGGCAGCGAAGACGGCCACGACATGGCAACCCTGAGCAGGTCGGTAGAGCGCGGCGAAATCAGCCGTATGGATGCTGACTGCTGGGTGTTCGCCAGGCTGCACAGCCAGCTGAAGCCGCGGCACTGGGATGTCCTGGTGGCGAAATTCAGCACTCACAAGGGGCGAAAGGTTCAGTCGATCAGCCGCCTGATCCCCATGGTTGCCTCCCATGCTCCGAAGCTGTTCATCACCAGTGCAGTTACGGCCTGGGCGATCCCGAAGATGAAGGGCGCCGAGGGAAAGCGGTCGAGCGACATGATCGTGTTGCCGGCTCAGTTCTACGATATCAACCGGTGGGACCCGGATGCTCGACCTGAGCGAACTCGCCGCCGCTGGAAGAAGGACATCGAGGACGTGCTGAAGCAGATGGCCGAAGAAGCGCTGGATGCTGCGGCCGACATCCTGAGCTACGAAGGTCTTTCGATGGAAAATGCCGCTTGACATCAAATGGCCGCATGGCCGATTATTTCCCCATCCTGTCATTCCTGCGCGTTGCTGAGGAGTGGCACTACAAAAGCCCGGCCATTGAGCTGGGCTTTGTCGTTTCTGAGCCCTGGCATATGCCGGGGCTTTTTTATGGAGCAGTGCTTATGGCCGAGCCAAGTACCGGCGCCCTCGCAGTGACCGGCGTACTTGCCAGCGTCGGCCTGGGTGCTGCATTTCCTCAGCTGGATCTCGCTGCCCTGGTCGGCGCGTTCGGCGGGGCTTTCTTCTATGTGGTGTTCGCTAAGGACATCAGCACCTGGCGTCGCGTCGGCTACCTTCTGGCCGGCTGGATCGGGGGCTACTTCGGTGCGGCTGAACTGATGGGCCGGGCCTGGACCCAGACCGCCGGCTTCAGCGCCTTTGTCTGCGGTGTTCTCTGCGTGATCACGTTCTCCGGCTTGCTGGAGTGGATGCAGACCGGCCGCATGCCGACCTGGCTGCAGTGGGTCTTCCGCCTGCGAGCCAGGAAGGAGGGTTGAATGGTTGCCGTTATCCAGGCCGCATTGTGCGCCGTCATCTTCGTGATGATCGGCCTGCGCTACCGGCCGTATCCAGATGCCCGCTACAAGCTGGGCATATCGCTGATGGCGTGGGCGGCCTGCGCTGTGACGGGCATGCAGTGCGTCAGCCTCGTTGGCCGCATGGTGATGCACGACGAGTTCGCCGATGCGTCTTGGTTCAACACTGCGTTCTACCTACTGGCCGCCGTTCTGGTGTGCCGTGCCAAGGGCAACGTGGCCAAGATCGTGCGGATTGACTAAGCACAATGCGACCGATCATTTCGCTTGATAGCAAGCCTGAAGGGTCCTCTGGAACTCCTGCAGCATGATGTGAAAGTTTGCAACGTCTGCATCATTGAAGCCGTAACGACGTGGGAAGTTGATTGATTGCTTCAAATCGTAGACTTGATCGTAGATAGGATTGCACCGGTCGTTTCGTAGACGAACAACGTCGGCTTGCGCTGCTTGCAGCAACGATTGCTGGGATTCGTAGGCTTTTTTCCAATCCCCAATGACATTGTAAAGCCGATCCCTTTCGGCGCTCAGTTCCTGATTCCTCGCAGCCTGGGCTGCTAGAGCAGTGTCTTGCTGGCCGAATTTGAAAGCAACAGTGCCAAGGTGCGTAGCTGCGGTTAAAGCAAGTCCAAGTACTCCCACGGTAAGCCAGCTCGGTCTGTTAGGCATGCAAAGAATCTCGATTTCTGTCAGAGGCTTGGAGTGTAAAAGATTGTGACGACATGTTCAGGCTGCGCCGCACGGCGTGAATGGATTAACAAATGGATGAGGGTCGCCCGTGAACGAGCACGCAATCTCTTTGATCCAGCAGATTCTGGAGCAGGAGCAGAAACAAACCAGCCTGCTGGAGACGATCGCAAGCCAGAACCTGGCCCTGATCGAAGCTCTGGCTGACGATACGGCCGTCGACCCAGACGAACTGCCACGCACGCACTATCTGGACGGTTCGCCATGCCGCTGAGACCGCAACGGCCGTGCAGGGCTCAGGGCTGTCGAACGCTGCACCGGAACGCAAATGGATACTGTGACGGACACGCCGAGCTGGCTGCCGAGCAGGCCAAGGCCTGGGCAACCCGCAAAGGATCGGGTCGGGGTGGCCGTCCCTGGCGCCGGATCCGCGAGCGGATATTGAAGCGTGACCAGTATCTCTGCCTGTGTGACGACTGCGTCAGGCTTGGCAGGATCCGCGAAGCGCACGAGGTTGACCACATCGTGGCCTTGGCTCACGGTGGAACGGACGATGATGGCAACCTGCGGGCGATCAACCGTGATTGCCACAAGGCCAAGACGCAGCGGGAGTCGAAAACGATCAAAAAATGATCGAAAACAGCGGAAATGATACGAAATCTCGTTTCCGGGGAGGGGGAGGGTCAAAAGTTCAGGCCCTTTCGCTCGGACACCGCGCCCTCAGTCGTTTTTTTACACCCGCGAAATATAAAGTTTAATGGAGGCGCCGATGCCAGGGGTTGCCGGGCGCTCCGGCCGTCGCCCAAAACCCACGGCCCAGAAGGCGTTGGCCGGCAATCCCGGCAAGCGCAAGCTGAACAAGGACGAACCAGATTTCGCCCTGGTGACGAACGTCGACGCGCCCGAATGGCTGTGCGAACACGCCACCCGGGTATGGGAAATGCTGGTTCCGGAATTGCTCCGGGCAAAGGTTCTTGCCTTGACCGACATGCACAACGTCGAGGCGTTCTGCTCTGCCTACGGCAACTGGCGAAGGGCACAAGAATCGGTTATCGCCCACGGCATAGTGGTGGCAGGAGCCACTGGCGGGCCGGTGAAAAATCCAGCGCTCACAGCAGCTAACGAAGCGATGCGCCAGATGGTCACCTTCGGCTCGATGCTGGGCCTGGACCCGGCCAGCCGCACGCGGATCATCGGCGGCAACAAGCAGAAATCCACCAACGAGTTCGCAGCCCTACTGAGTTCCTGATGGCCAGAGCCAAGTACACCAACGTCGACAAGGCGATGGCGTGGGCGAAGTCCGTCCTGAAGGGAAGGTTTCCCGCTTGCCGCTTCATCCACCAGGCAATCGAGCGCCACTTCGATGACGTAGCGTCCAGCCGATCGAAGGACTACCCGTACAAGTTCGACCCGGCCAAGGCCGAGAAGAAGCTGCGCCTCATGCAGCTTCTTCCCCACACCAAGGGCGAATGGGCGTTCAAGCGGCAGCTGATCACACTTGAGCCGTGGCAGCTTTTCGGCCTGGCCTGCACGTTTGGCTGGGTCAGGAAGAAAGGTGGGTACCGGCGCTTCCGCGAAAGCTACTGGGAGGTGCCGCGCAAGAACGGCAAATCGGTGATCGCCGCCGGCGTCGGCATCAGCATGTTCACCGCCGACAATGAATTCGGCGCTGAGGTCTATTCCGGTGCGACCACCGAGAAGCAGGCGTGGGAGGTGTTCCGGCCAGCAAGGTTGATGGTCAGCCGGTCCCCCATGCTGATCGAGGCGGCTGGGATCGAGGTCAACGCCTCGAACCTGAATATCCCGTCGAACGGCAGCCGCTTCGAGCCGCTGATTGGCAACCCAGGTGATGGTGCGTCGCCGTCCTGCGCCATCATCGACGAATACCACGAGCACGACAGCGCGGCCCAGTACGACACGATGCTCACCGGCATGGGTGCACGCCGGCAGCCCTTGATGTTCATCATCACCACCGCCGGCGCGAACATCGAGGGGCCGTGCTACGACAAGCGCCGCCAGGTCATCGAAATGCTCAACGGCACCGTGCCGGACGACGAGCTGTTCGGCTACATCTGGACGCTCGACGAGGGCGACGACTGGACCGACCCTAAGAACCTGGCCAAGGCCAACCCCTGCATGGGCGTGTCGGTGTTTCAGGAGTACCTGGAGAGCCAGTTGGCCCGGGCGATTCGCTCGGCGCGCTTCACCAACACGTTCAAGACCAAGCACCTGAACCTCTGGGTGAGTGCTAAATCCGGCTTCTTCAACATGGAAAGCTGGAAGGCCTGCGAGGACAAGACGCTCACGCTTGAGCAGTTCGAGGGCCAAGAGTGGATGGCGGGCTTCGACCTTGCACGAAAGCTGGACATGAACTCCAGGGCTCGGCTGTTCTGGCGCGAGATCGACGGAAAGAGCCACTACTACAGCGTGGCCCCGGCGTTCTGGGTTCCGGAAGACACGGCTAACGATGTGGACAACAAGCGTATGTCAGAGCGCTTCCAGGCCTGGGTCAACACCGGTCACCTGACCGCCACACCAGGCGCTGAGGTGGACTATCGCGAAATCCTCGAGGACACCAAGGAAGCCAACAAGCTGGCACCGATCAGGGAGAGCCCGATCGACCCGCACGGCGCCACTGGCCTGAGTCATGACCTGGACGACGAGGGTTTCAACCCGATCACCATCACCCAGAACTACACCAACATGTCCGACGGCATGAAGGAGCTGGAGGCCGCAATCGAGGCGGGCAGGTTCCATCACGACGGCAATCCGATCATGACCTGGTGTATTGGCAACGTTATCGGCAAGAACCTGCCGGGCAACGATGACGTGGTGCGCCCGATCAAGCAGGGCGACGACAACAAGATCGATGGCGCCGTAGCGCTGATCATGACGATAGGCCGGGTGCTCGCGAACGCGGATACCCAAGGCTCTGTCGACGACTTCCTTTCCAGACCGATGAGCATGTAATGGCAGACACCGACTACAGCATTGATCTGCGCACGCGCAGTCCCTTCTGGGCGCGCATGGCGAGCTTCTTTGTCGGCGGCCGCCTGGTCTCGCCGGAGAAGGGTTCGCAGACCGGGCCAGTGTCCGCCTCTGGGGTGGTGGGCGATTCTGTCGTGAGCGACGAGCGATCTTTGCAGATCTCCACGGTGTTCGCCTGCGTCCGTCTGATCTCCACCGTCACGGCAGGCCTGCCGCTGGATGTTTTCGAGACTACCGGTGATGACCGGAGAAAGGTCGGCATCGACAACCCACTGGCCCGCCTGCTGCGCTACAGCCCAAATCAGTTCATGACCGCTGTCGAGTTCCGCGAAGCGATGACCATGCAGCTCTGCTACTACGGCAACGCTTATGCCCTGATTGAGCGCAACAGCGTCGGGGATGTGATCAGCATGATGCCCCTGATGTCGGTGAATATGGACGTCCGGCTTGAAGGTAAGCGCGTGGTGTACCGATACCGCCGAGACAGCGAGTACGCAGACTTCAAGCCGTCTGAAATCTTTCACCTGAAAGGTTTCGGGTTCAACGGACTAGTCGGCCTGTCGCCTATCGCGTTCGCGGCGAAGACAGCAGGAGTCGCGGTGGCGATGGAAGACCAGCAACGGGACTTCTATGCCAACGGTGCTAAGTCGCCGCAACTGCTGATGACCGGCGAAGGGAAAGTGCTCAACAAGGAACAGCGCGCGCAGGTCGAAGAGAACTTCAAGGAGATTTCCGGCGGCCCCGTCAAGAAGCGGCTGTGGATTCTGGAAGGTGGATTCACCACCCAGGCCATCGGCGTCAGCCCCCAGGATGCGGAGACGATGGCGGCTCGCAAGTTTCAGGTCAGCGAGCTAGCTCGATTCTTCGGTGTGCCGCCGCATCTGGTAGGCGATGTGGAAAAGTCCACAAGTTGGGGATCGGGTATCGAGCAGCAGAACCTGGGTTTTTTGCAGTACACCCTATCGCCTTACCTCAACCGCTGGGAGTACGCGATCGAGCGCTGGTTATTGAAGCCTGGCGAGCTCGGTCGCTTCCATGCTGAGCACAACATCGACGGTCTGCTCCGCGGCGACTCGACGGCCCGCGCCAATTTCATGGGCGTGATGGCCGACAAGGGCCTGCGCACTCGGAACGAGTTGCGTCGGCTGGACAACATGCCGCCCTTACCTGGCGGGGAAGTGGCCACCGTGCAGTCCCAAAATATACCCATCACTCAACTCGGCAACCCAGGCCCCGCATCCAGCGGGGCTTGATCATTCTGGAGGCAGCAAATGCCCAGCGTTTGCAAAACCTTGGCCTTCGATCAGGCCGCAATCAAATTCGCCAATGGCGGTGCCCAGGGCGTGTTCGAAGGCTATGCCAGTGTGTTCGGCGTGGTCGACAGCGACGGCGACGTCATCGAGGCCGGCGCCTTCGCGGATGCGCTCAAAAGTCAGAGCCGCGCTGTGGCCATGTTTTTCAACCACCAGCGCAACGAGATCCCGGTGGGTAAGTGGCTCGACCTCTCGGAAGACAGTCACGGTCTTCACGTTCGAGGTGAACTAACGCCCGGAAACCCTCAGTCCGAAGCCCTGAAGGCCGCAATGATGCATGGGACCGTAGGGGGTATGTCGGTCGGGTGCAGTATCGCCAAGGGCGATATGTCCACGATCTCCACCGGTTTCTCCTTCCGCAAGGTATCGCGCCTGACGGAGATCAGCGTTTGCACCTTTCCTGCCAACGAAGCGGCCACCGTTTCCACGCTCAAGAGCATGGAGACCATCGAAAGCATCCGCGATGCGGAGAGCTGGCTGAGGGAATCCGCCGGCCTCTCCAAGTCCGAAGCGCAGGCGTTGATCGCCCGCATCAAGTCCGCGGTTCGGAGCGAGTCCGAAAGCGGCGACCCCACTGAAATCGCCGCGCTCTTGGAGCGCCTGAAAACCTTCCCCCAAATCTGAACCGAGGATTCAACCATGTCCGAACTGGCCCAAATCCAGAAGGCGATCGAGACTGCGCAGACCCGCATGCAGGAGCTGTTCGACGCCCAGAAAACCGAGATCCAACAGAATGGTGAGGTCAGCAAAAAGCTGCAAAGCGACCTGACCACCGTTCAAGACGAGCTCAAGACCGCCGGCACGCGGTTGTTCGATATCGAGCAGAAGCTGGCTGGTGGCGCCGTCGATGATCCATCCACGAAGAAGAGCTTCGCGGCTCAGACGGCCGAGGACCTGAAGAAATCTTGGGACGGCAAGTCCTCGGGCAAGGTCGACGTGAAGAGCTTCGACAAGCAGCTGGGTAGCGGTGCCGCCTCTGCCGGTGCGTTGATCCAGCCGCAGGTGAATCCAGGCATCTTGATGCCAGGCCTGCGCCGTCTGACCATCCGGGATTTGCTCGCTCAAGGTCGTATCAGCTCGAACTCGCTGGAATACGTTCGTGAGAACGTGTTCACCAACAGTGCCGCGCCGGTGGCTGAAGGAAACCTGAAGCCTGAGTCCAACCTGACCTTCACCAAGGAAACGGCGAACGTCAAAACCATCGCTCACTGGATCCAGGCATCCCGCCAGGTGATGGACGATGCGCCGATGCTCGAGTCCTACGTGAACAACCGCCTGCTGTTCGGCCTGGCCCTGGTTGAAGAAGGGCAACTGCTGAATGGCGATGGCACCGGTGACAACCTCACTGGGTTGAACAAAGTCGCCACCGCCTACGACACCGCATTGAACGCCACCGGCGACACCCGCGCTGACCAGATCGCTCACGCCATCTTCCAGACCAGCGAATCGGAATTCGAAGCGTCGGGCATCATCCTGAACCCGCGCGACTGGCATGCCATCGCGCTGCTGAAGGATGCGGAAGGCCGTTACATCTTCGGCGGTCCGGCGGCATTCGCCGCGAAGGTCATGTGGGGGCTGCCGGTCGTGGCCACCAAGGCACAAGCACTCGGTACCTTTACCGTCGGCGGCTTCGACCTGGCATCCCAAGTGTGGGACCGCATGGACGCCACTGTCGAGATCAGCCGCGAAGACCGTGACAACTTCGTGAAGAACATGCTGACCATCCTGTGCGAAGAGCGCCTGGCGCTGGCCCATTACCGTACCAGCGCGATCATCAAGGGCACCTTCACCGTCCCAACCCCATAATCCAGCCAAGGGCCGGGGCAGGTAACTGCCCCGCTTTGATCATGAAGAAAATTCGCGCACTGCGTCAGTTCTCGCACTACCACGCCGGTAACTTCGACCAGCACGAAACCCGTACCGTGTTGGACGAGTATGCAGAAGCTCTGATCGGGATGGGGCTTGCCGAGGAAGTGCTCGACCCCGAGCATCTGCCAGAGCCAGAGCCAGAGCCAGAGCCAGAGCCAGAGCCAGAGCCAGAGCCAGAGCCAGAGCCAGAGCCAGAGCCAGAGCCAGAGCCAGAGCCTAAGGCGGGCAAGAAAAAATGACCGTCACAGCGCTTGAGCTTCTTCCGATCGAAACGATCAAGCAGCACCTGCGTGTCGATCATTCAGCTGAAGACGCTTTGATTGAGCTTTACGCGGAGTCTGCTCTGGCCTGGGCGCTGTGGTACTGCGATAACCCAAAGCTGCTCGCTGCGGCCGATTTCCCTGCCAGCTTTAAGGCCGCGCTTCTTCTGCTGATCGGCCACTCCTATGCGAACCGCGAGGCGATCGTCACAGGAACCATCGCAACAGAGCTGCCGATGGCCGTCGACTCATTGCTTTGGTCCTCCCGTGATTGGAGGGGGCCTCCAAACGAGGTGGCTCCATGAAGGCCGGCACTCTCCGACACCCGATCGAGATACAGCACTTCAGCGCGGTCCGCGATCCAGGCACCGGTGAGTTTGGTGAGCCGGATTGGCAGGCGTTCGCCAATACCTGGGCCTCGGTTGAGCCTCTTTCCGCGAAAGACCTCATCGCTGCCCAGGCAGCTCAGTCGAAAGCCACGGCCAGGGTTGTGATTCGGTACCGGCCTGATGTTCTGTCCACCATGCGAATTATCCATCGCGGACAGATCTACAGCATCGAAGGCCCTCCGCTCGAAGATCCTAACTCCGGCCTCGAATACCTCACACTGCTCGTCTCGAAGGGGGTGAAGGATGGCTGAAACGGTGGAGTTCAGTCTGCTGGGCCTGGACAGCCTGCTCGGCAAGCTCGAAAGCGTGAAGTACGAAACGAAGCGCAAAGGCGGTAGGTCTGCCCTGCGCCGCGCTGCCAACGTCATGGCTGAGAAAGCCCGGCACGGCGCTGAGCGGCTGGACAACACGGAAACCGGCCGAGCTATCTCAGACAATATCGCGGTCCGCTGGAATGGTCGGCTATTCAAGCGCAGCGGTAACCTCGGCTTCAGGGTGGGTGTGCTTCACGGCGCCGTGCTTGCTGATGGCGGGGACCTGAGCCCGAACGCGCCAACCCCGCACTGGCGGCTGTTGGAGTTCGGCACAGAAAAGATGGCCGCCGCCCCATTCATGCGACCAGCCCTTGCCGACAATATCAGCGAGATTACTGGCACCTTCATCAGTGAATACGAGAAGGCAATCGATCGAGCGATCAAGCGTGCAGCCAAGAAGGGGGAAACAGCCTGATGACTGCTCCCATCTTTGAAATCTGCTCCAAGGACGCGGGTGTTGGCGCCCTGCTTGGCACCGGCGTCTCAACCCGCCTGTATTCCTTCGGCGAGGCTCCGGCAGAGGTCACAAAGCCCTATGCGGTCTGGCAGGTGGTGTCGGGAAGCCCCGAGAACTACCTCGCAGGCCGCCCGGACGTTGATGGGTTCACCCTGCAGGTCGACGTGTACGCCACAACCGGCACTGTTGCCCGTCGTGTGCGTGACGCTTTGCGCGATGCCATTGAGCTGAGCGCCTACATCACCAGGTGGGGCATCGAAGGCCGAGACCCTACCACCAAAAACTACCGCGCCGGCTTCGATGCCGACTGGATCGTCCAGCGCTGAATTCAGCCACCCAGACCAAGCCCGCCAAGTGCGGGTTTTCTTTTGCCCGACAGTTGGAGAATGCCATGTCGATTCTGTCCCAAGGGACCCAGGTCTTTGCCCTGGTGCCTACCGCTGGTAACCCGTCGATCTTCGAAGTGATGGAGATTGAGTGCGCTACCGCTTTCAGCCCTGGCGGTAACCCTGCCGACCAGATCGAAACCACCTGCCTCAGTGAGACAGTGCGCAGCTACATGCGCGGGCTTCGGACCCCTGGCCAGGCCACGCTGAGCCTGAACGCTGACCCGCGCAACGCATCTCACGTTCGCCTGCATCAGCTCTCCGAAGACGACTCCATCGAGAGTATCCGCTGGGTCGTCGGCTGGTCTGATGGCAAAGGCATTTTGCCTACCGTTGGCACCTCGGGCGCGTTGGCGGCAATCAGCCTGGGTGCTGGCGGCACCGGTTACACCACCGCGCCGACTGTTGCGATCACTGGCGGCGGCGGTACCGGCGCTACGGCCACGGCCATCGTTTCCGATGGCGCGGTGACCGGCTTCAACATCACCAATGCGGGCGCCGGTTATACGTCTACCCCAACCATCGCACTGACTGGTGGTGGCGGTACCGGGGCGGCAGCCTCCGCGGTGCTTGGCGAAGGTGATGACTTTATTCTGCCACCGACCCGCACCTGGTTCCTATTCGACGGGTATGTCTCGGACTTCCCGTTCGACTTCGCAGCCAACACCGTGGTGACCACCGCCGCGACCATCCAGCGTTCGGGCGGGTCCGCCTGGATTCGCAAGACTGCATAAGGGCAGACCATGACCCTCAATATTCAAAGCCTCAAAGATATGGGCGCCTTCACAGGCGCCCCGGTCAAGAAAAGCATCGAGTGGGAGCAGGGCGGCAAAAAGCTCAAGGGTGAAGTATTCGTTCGCCCACTGGGCTACCGAGCGGCTGTGAGCGACCTCATCGCATCTGCGGGCCTGCAAGACGGTATCGCAGGACGGATCGCGGCGAGCATCTGCAACGAGGCTGGCGAGCCTGTATTCACGGTGGCCGACATCACTGGTGATGCTGACCCGGATCGGGGGGCCCTGGACCGCAATCTCACCACTGCTCTGCTCACCGCAATCGGTGAGGTGAACAACCTGGGAAAGACCCTGAACTCACCGACTTCGACGAAGTCTGGCACGAAATCGCCATCACGCTCTCCTGCACGATCGCGGAAGCCCAAGAGCGCTTGAGCCTTCCCGAGTTTCGCCGCTGGGTTGAATACCGGCGCAAGCGCGGCTCGCTCAACTGGGGTATGCGCATCGAGCGAGGTTGCGCGCTGCTGGCCACCCTCTACGCCAATACCCACACCGATAAGGTCAAGTACAAGGTCTACGACTTCATGCCGCATGAGTCGGAGCCTGAACTGACCTTGGAGGAAGCTATGGCGAGCTGGGCCTGAAGCCATTCATCAACCACGAAACACTGGGGTAGCCCATGGCTTCAACTCTCGGAACGCTCACGCTCGACCTGATCGCCAGGATTGGCGGATTCACTGGACCAATGGACAAGGCTGAGGCCGCCGCTCGCAAATCGGGCAAGGCTATTGCGGAGTCGGCTGACGTTGCTGCTTTGGCCTGGGAGGCGCTTGGAGAGGTTGCAGCAGGCGCCCTGGCTGGACTCTCGGTTGGTGCGATCTTCACTGCATTCATCGCGGAGACTCAGGCGGCGGAAAAGGAGCAGGCCCAGTTGGCTGCTGTTCTGCGATCGACCGGCGAGGCCGCAGGATTCAGTCGTGATCAGCTGAACAACATGGCCGATGCGATGGAAAAGGCCACCACCTTCTCCGGTGGAGACATCAACCAAGCCCAGACGGCGCTGTTGGCGTTTACCGGCGTGGTCGGCAACCAGTTTACCCGGGCACTGCAGGCGTCTGCCGACATGGCGGCACGAACTGGGATGACCGTACAGCAAGCCGCCGAGACGATCGGGCGAGCGCTCGACGTTCCGTCCCAAGGCTTGAGCTCGCTCAGCAAGCAAGGTTTTCGGTTTACCGAAGACCAGAAGAAGCTCGCCCAGTCATTTGAGTCCACGGGCGACATTGCCAGCGCTCAGGGGATCATCCTAAACTCGCTGGAGGAGTCGTACAGCGGCGCGGCGGCTGCTGCTCGCGACACCTTTGGTGGTGCTCTCGACGGTCTGCGCAACACGGTCTCCGGCCTGCTGACGGGCGAAGGAAGCCTTGATTCTGCAAAGGCGGCAATCGAAGGTTTGAACGACGTTCTCTCTGATCCGAAAGCAAAGGTTGCGCTCAACCTGACAGCACAGGCTGCTGCTGCGCTGGCGGTGATCCTGGCCACCCGGCTTGCCGCCAGCGTTGTTGGCACCTCAGTCGCCTTCGTGGCCGGGCAGGTCGAGGCTGTGCGCTACCAGCTCGCATTGGCGCGAATGGCCGGTGTTGCACCTGCTGCAGCAGCAGGGATCGTCAGTGTTGGCGTTGCCGCCCGCGGTGCGTCTGCTGCAATGGCGTTACTCGGCGGGCCAACTGGTGTGGTGCTGCTCGCGGCCAGCGCTTTGGCTTACTTCGCCCTGAGTGGTGATGATGCAGACGAATCGGCGTCGACCCTTACAAGCAAAGTTGATCTGCTCAGCCAGTCCTTTGACGGCTTCACCAAGAACCAGGCCGCCGCCGCACTTCAGGAGATCAACAAGGACTTGCTCGACGCGCAGCTGCGTGCGATCGATGCAGAAAGCGCGGTCAACCAGTATCAGCGTCTTCTGCGGGAGCACCCCACAGACGCCCGCCAGCGTGAGTGGAATGAATCGCTGATCACGGCTCAGGGCGAGCTCGACACTGCCCGGCAGAAGGTCGAAGCCTTTGGCGACCAGATCAACATCCTGAATGGCATCCTCTCTGCAGCGCCCGTGGTCGAGCAGTCAAAGGCTTACCGCGACCTGGCGAAGACGCTCGATGAGCAGATTCTGTTGGCTGGGAAGAAGACCAACGCCGACAAGCTGGCGGCGCGCATTGGCGCGGGCCTGGTCACCGGCCTGAAAGAAGGCGAGGGCGATCTGCTCATTGCCAAGGCCAAGACGCTTGATGCCAGTGAGGCTGCTGTGGCCGCTGAGAAGAAGCGGGCCGAGGCAGCAAAAACAGCTGCCAAGACCGTGGCCAGTGCTGAGGCCGCCACCCGCAAGCGTGGCGAAGATGCGGTTACCGACTATCAACGGCAAATCGCGCTGATTAACACCAGCGTCGATGCTCGCAAGAAAGCTACAGAAGTTGCAAAACTCCAGTTCGAAATCGAGTCCGGGAAGCTGGTCGGGATCAATTCCCAGCAGCAAGACCGCTTGAAATCTCTGGCTGCCGAACTGGATAGCCTTCAAAAGCTCAAGCAGGCTAACGAGGACGCCGCCAAAGCACGGGCCTTCGGCGCCACCTTGAATGAGGGCAACCAGACTTCTCGAATGGGCTTCGAGATTGAGCTTGCTGGCGCAGGCAGTGGCGACAAACTCAAGGAGCGGCTGAAAGCTGATCTGGCGATCCAGCAAGACTTTAACAAGCAGATGGCCGACCTGCAGAAACAGTACAACGGCGGCGACATCAGCCAGGAGCTCTACAACCAGGAAACCGAACTGCTGCGTGAAGCGCTGGCTGAGCGTATGGAAATCCAGCAGGACTACTACGCCAAGCAGGATGAAGCGCAGAACAACTGGCTCGATGGGGTTTCTTCCGCTTGGGAGAACTACCGCGACACCGCCATGGACTACCAGCAGCAGGCAGCTGACTTCACGGCCAGCACGCTCGATACGCTCACCAGCTCGGTTGGCGATGGAATAGCCTCGATGATCCTTGAGTCGGAGAGCCTTGGCGATGCCTTCGTTAACGTAGCTTCGACCATGGCCAAGAGCATCATCAATGCGTTGGCCCAGATGGCTGCTCAGTGGCTGGTGTATCAGGCAGTTCAATTGGTCGCTGGCAAGGCTACTCAGGCCAGTGCCGCTACAGCCCTAATTGCCAATGCCCAGGCCACATCGTTCCAAGCCCAGCTGGCGGCTTTCGCAAGTACAGCCGCTATCCCGATCGTAGGCCCTTTCCTGGCCCCGGGGGCAGCGGCAGCGGCTGCGGGCATCACTGCTCCAATGGTGGCTGGCGTGGCTGCATCGGCGTTGGCCGGTATGGCGCACGACGGTATCGACGCGGTTCCTCAAGACGGCACCTGGTTCCTGCAGAAGGGCGAGCGTGTAACTACCGCCGAAACCAGCGCCAAGCTCGACAAAACCCTAGAGGACGTTCGATCCAAGCAGGGCGGCGGCGGAACAGTGGTGAACCTGATCGGAGATCGCAGCAAGGCAGGATCTGTAGAGACCAGAACGCGCCCTGACGGTCGCGAGCAGGTTGACGTGTTTGTGGCTGATATCTGGGGTGGTGGTGAGCGAGCCCAGGCCATTGAAGAAGCCTACGGGCTGACAAGACGAGGCAGTTGATCAATGGCTTCCATCGATTATCCGAAACAGCTGCCGATCCCGCTGCAGGACGGCTATGCACTTGACACCCAGGACCCAGTGTCCAGGACGCCCATGGTAACTGGTCGTGTCAGGTCGCGGATTGTGCATCGCAGCGTACCGCTGTATGTCAACGCCACACTGATCTTCAATGCGAAGCAGAAAGCATTCTTCGAGGCCTGGTATTCGAGGGTGCTCAATGAAGGCATCGAGTGGTTCAACTGCCCGCTGCAGATCGACGGCACGGTCGAGATGCACGAAGTCCAGTTTGGCCAGATCTACAGCGGACCTACCCTGGTGCAGCTGTCATTCTGGCGGTATTCGTTCCGGCTGATGCTGAAGCGCAAGCCACTTATTCCAGAAGGATGGGAGCTGTTCCCGGACCTCTGGTTTGGGATGAATATCATTGACCTGGCCGTGAGCAAGGAGTGGCCTGAAGCATGAGCCTGATCGAGGAATGCTACGCCTCTGGGCGCGGTGAGATCGTCGACACTCTGGAGGCGCAGGAAGAGGGGAGTGCGGTGTCGCACCTGTACTGCTCGGGCTTCGAGGATCGTACCTGCGGCACTGAGGATGGCCGCACCCTGACCTTCACCGCCATGGCCATCGACTTTGGCCTGCCGGCCAATGACAACAGCGCATTCCAGAGCATTGTCATCGGCATGGACAACGTCACCGGCGAAGTGCAGGAAGTGGTCGAGGCCTCGAAGGCCAGCGGCAAGCGCATCATAGTCACCTTCCGCCGCTACCTGGCCGAAGACCTGTCGTTTCCGCAGGAGCGCTACCGCATGACCGTGCTATCGCGCGACTACGAGAACGACATAGCCAAGCTGACTTGCGGATTCTACGACCTGCTCAACACCAACGGCCTGCGCCGCGTGCTGACCACTACCTTGGCTCCCGGCCTGGCGTATATCTGACCATGATCGAGCACTACATGCGCGCCCCGTACCGCGAGGGCGCACGGGGGCCTATGGCCTTCGATTGCTGGGGGCTGGTGATTGATGCCCGCCACCGGCTGTTCGGCCTGCCGCTGCTGCCCAGTCTGGGCGCGGTGGGCAAGAACAAGCTGCGCGAGAACACTGCCGCCTACCACGACCTTCGCCTGGGCATGGAGGCCTGCGACCCGGAGCCGGGTGCGATCGCCGCCGTGCTGCGCGGCCTGCTGTGTCTGCATGTCGGCGTCGTGGTAGAGAGCGAAGGCCGGCTGAAAGTGCTGGACACTAACCCCGGAGGCGCCTGCCTGCGGACAACCGGCCAATTCGAGGCCGCCTACCCGATGGTGGTTTACTACCGTGAGCGTCGAATTTTATCCGAACAAGCTGACTGACACGGCGCCGGTGGGTATCTGGAAAACCGACCGGCGCATGACCATCGAGGCCTGGCTGAAGTCGCAAGCCCCGTCCTACGAACGCCGCGACAGCCCGCCGATCAGCGCCGTGCTGAATGACGAGCTGATCGAGCGGCACCTGTGGCACAAGGTCAAGTTCAAGCCGTCCGACCTGCTGCAGCTATATCGTGAGCCGAAAGGCACTGACCCCTTTTCGATCACCTTTGCGCTGTTCAAGGGCTTGCAGGCAGTCACCAAGATGCTCATGCCGAAGATGCCTGGCCTACCCAGCACAGCCGGCGCGCAACAAGGCGACCCGCTGACCGAAGCGAGCGCCAAGGGCAACAAGGTCAAACTTGGCGACCCGGTGCGGCAGATCGCCGGCCATCAGCGGGTGTACCCGTCCTACCTGGCGCAGCCCTGCCGATCGTTCGAGGCGCCGCGCGATCAGCGTGTGCAGATGCTGCTGTATGTCGGCGAGGGCGAGTACGACATACCTTCCGCCAAGATTAAGGTCGGCGAAACGCCGCTGATTTCGCTGGGTGCTGATGCCACTTTTACCATCTACCCGCCAGGCGCGGACCTGTCCGGCGACCCGGCGCACATCAACTGGTTCAATGCGCCTGAGGTGGGCGCCAGTTCCAGCGGATCGGCTGGCCTTGAGCTGACCGTGGCCACCGACCTGACCCGCTCCGCCACGGCAGCGGCCTATCAGTTCACCGGCAGCACCATCAGCGTACCGGCCGGCTCCGGGCAATTCCCGGGCGACTGGTCGAACGGCATCATCATTCGTGCGCTGGCACCGTACAGCTACACCGTGGTAGACGGAGGTGCTGGGCGAGACATTGTGCGCGGGCCGCTGGAGATGCTGAACCCGGTGCCGGGGATGCTGATCGAAGTAGCGGGCGCCAATGCCGGCAACTACGTGGTCAACAGCTACACCCCGTATGCACCTGCCGTGCCGCCGACGACGGGCACGGCCTCGACCATCCTGGGCTCCAGCGCGCCGTCTCGCTATGACTTCAATGTTACGCCGCTGACCTTCACCGTCAGCCTTGGTGCCACGCCCTATTCAGTGGCGCTGAACACCGCCACCACCGACCTGGCCGGCCTGGTATCGGCCATCAACACTGCCAAGGGTGCCGCGCCATTTACGGCCAGCGCCTCGGCGGGCAAGGTTCTGCTGACGCAGACTGGTACCAACAACGGCCAGCCGCTGGTGTCGTCCGGTGGATCGGTCGTGCTCGGCTCAAGTCCAATCAACACCACCGGCACGGCTGCGAGTAGTGGAACACCTGAGCAGTTGGCCGAGATGACCCTGAACTACGACGGCGGCACTCCAGTGACCGGCCTGGCACTTGGGGAAGGGCTGGCGACAATCGGGCCGCGCGGCCTGCGCTATCGAATTACCGCGTTCAGTACCAGCCTGCTCAGTGTCGAGCGCCTGACGGCGGCCGGCGCGGTAGACGCAGGATGGCCAGGCTTCAACAACATGCAGACCGTCAACGGCCTGATCACCCTTGACGCCTCCAACCTGCAGGGCGGCTATCGTGGTCCGTTCGCTTGCTGCCCCGCCAACGAGAAGGTTACCGAGCTTGAGTGGTCGGTGACCTTTTCCAGCGGCCTTTGCGGTATTGGTCGCGAAGGACAGATCTACGAGATTCCGACCTACTACGCCTTCGAGTACCGCGACATGGACGTGGCTGGCGCCTGGACTGTCATCGAGCTGACCAAAGTCGGTGGCTCGCTGGATGCACAAGGCTTCACTGACAGGGTGACGCTACCATACCCCATGCGCGCCGAGGCCAGGGTGCGAAAGCTGAAGATTCCGCGCGCAGGGCGGATTGACGATGAGGCTCGCGATGATGCGACGTGGACCGATCTGCGCGGGCGTATGCAGAACTCGCCCACCAGCTACCCCGGCCTGACAGTGATGACCTGCAAGATTCGCGGCGGAGATCGCCTGTCGGCTCAGTCGGAAAGTCAGGTCAGTGTCGAAGCCACCCGCATCTTGCCGCTTATGGAGGGCGGCAGCGGGCCAAGCCGGGACATCGTGCCGTGGTGTATCTATCAGCTGAAACAGCGTGGCTACACCGACGACGACCTGGATCTTGTCGAGTGGCAGGCCTTCCACAGCATCTGCGTGGCGCGCGGTGATACGTATGACGAAACCCTGGATTCGACCATCACCGTCAAGGACATGCTCAACAATGCGCTGGCCTGCGGCTTCGCCGAGCTAGTGACGTTCCGCGGCCTGCTGCGCCCGGTGCGCGATGGCGTGCGGGCGGCTTTCGATGCGAGCTACGGACCGAAAACGCAGACCTACTCGCCGCAGAACATGACCAAGGCGTTGAAGATCAGCGGCGCCATGCCGTCGATTAACGACTTCGATGGCGTGGCCGTGGAGTACTACTCGCGCACCACTTGGGCGTGGGAGACGGTTGAGTGCCGTTGGCCGGGTGATGCCGGCAACAAGGTAGAGAAACTGAGGCTGCCCGGCGTCTCTGACAAGACCCGCGCCTGGCGTCTGGGGATGCGCCGGCGTGGCCATCAATTGTTCCGCACTGACACCTACAGCTGGGAGACGGAGATGGACGGCGGCAACAGCGGATACCTGAGTTTTGCCGCGGTGGCCGATGACGCACCGGACCGCTGCCGAAGCGCAATCCTGCTGGATTGCCAGGCTGTTAATGGTGGCGTGCTGCTGCGCTCGTCCGAGCCGTTCGATTGGTCTTCGGGCGGATCGCACAGCATTGGAATCCGGCGCCTGGATGGCACGCTTTCTGGGCCATGGCCGGCTGCGGCGGTGGATGCCTACACGGTAATCGTGGCTGCTCTCGACTTTGAGCCGACCCTGACCGGCTCGCTGGAGCCGCCACATATCCTGTTCGGCCCCGATACAAAATGGGCCTACCCGGTGCTTATCACCAGTTCCGCCCCTGCCAACGGCAACGTGGCGATGAAGGGTATGCCTTACGACGCACGCGTTTACACCTACGACGACCAACTCCCGGACTGACCGGACCTTGTCGAGCATGCCCGCCAGTGAGCGGGCTTTTTTGTGCCCGGAGAAAATATGCCTTACAACACTCGAAACCCGGTCGGATCTAGTGGATCGAACGACCCCCGCGACCTCTTCGACAACTCTGGGATAGTCGACGTCTGGGCCACCGACCGAGACAAGATGAGCCATCCAGATCGACTGGGGGTGCCTCGGAAGACCTGGGCTGGGATGGAATGGGATTTCGCTGCCACACAGGCCGATAAGGAAGAGCGATTTCAGCAATTCCTCCTGAAATCCGGTTACGAGGATCTGGGCAACTACGCTGCAGGCCTGGTTCTGACCGGAAGAAATCAGGTTGTCCGCAAGGATGGCGAGCTGTACCGCGCTTCGGCAGCGATTGACCTGCCATATACAACTACTGGCGATTGGTCCGCTGATTCGGCCAACTTCGTTTCTGTTGGTGACGCCGCGCTTCGTCAGGAACTGGCTTCCCCTGATGGAGGGGATTTGGTGGTGGCCACTGCGCAGGGTGACGGTGCTGTGCCACAGACGATTACCGCCAAGTTCGGCCAAATGATCAGTGTCAACATCAAGAGTTACGGCGGCAAGGTCAACATGGTCGATGACGACACCCTTGCGCTGTACAAGGCGATGGCCGTTGTCTATAGCAGCGGCGGGGGTATTGTAGATATTCCCGGACTAGCGGTTTGCGAAGGCGACATTGTTGTGCCAGATGGCGTGACACTTCGCTCTATCGGCAAGGGTTATGAAAAACGTCCCGTTGGCGGAATTGTTTTCAGGGGTGCGGGCCAGAAAAAGTACTCCATCCCCGGCGCCACAGCCATCAGCGTTGCAAACCCAGATATAGGGGCGGCCTACCTGGCTGACTCAGGCAGCAGGGGTGATGCCTATACAACCTTGGATCTCTCTGTTCCCTTCAGCGCTGCAGTGATCCTGGGTAAGGGGTCAAGACTGCTGGATATGGGTGTTATCCCATGGTTTGACGGACTCGCAGGTTATGAGGGTGAAGATGGACGCCTTTCCGACAATTGGGATGTTGGCATCTGGTGTCGAAATGCCTCTGGATGGCAGACGCAAAACGTCATATGCGATGGACACTGGAGAAAATCAGGTCTGCTTGTAACTTCCTCACCAGTCGGTGATGGAAAGGTCCCTCAATGCGAACTTGGGCAAGCCCTTTTCTGCTCCTTTGGTGGCTTCCGCGGCGTGTCAATCCGGGCACCTAGAAATGCTTCTGGTGCAAGCAACTACGGTTTTGCAGGAACTGACTTCATCAACTGCTTTATCCGCAGTCTTAACCATCAGTCACTGCGGCTGGCTACATCAGATTTTCTCACAACTCCGTTCACGTCTCCTTCGGGATGCTTAGAGCTTGATGGGTCGACAGTGTTGCGAGGCGTCCAGTTCCTGAACACAACGTTCATGGGGCGAGACGATATTTGCGTTATCAGCGACTACTGCAATGAAACACTCTTCAGTGGTTGCTATGAAGAGTCCAAGTCAATCGGCGTAAATAATGTTTGGTACGATAACCTCCATGGGTCGAGGGTGGTATCCACGGCCAATACTGTTGCGTTCTTCTGGCATGGGAATACAAAGTACGGCGTTGACTTTTCTCCCTATTTTACAAAGGATACAAGCCTTACTGCATCAAGATACGATCCAGTTAAAAACGGAGTATTCAATCCAGCAACTGCTCAAGACAGTGAGTGGGAGCGTCCGAACTTTGCGGGGTCCTATGGATTGCGCCTGAGGGCAGCTCAGACTTTTCGTATTTACAACAGCGCATTCATCAGCCGGTTCAGCGTTTCGGAGGATGGTGCAGTTAATTCTTCTGGCAACTACACCATTGCGCAGAACGATGCTGGGGTTTACGCAAATGCCAACCCCATGGTTCGAAGGTTTTCATCTGGTACCGTTCAGCTCGGCAGCGGGGCAGCATCAATCAGCGATGGCACGCTGACGAACCCAGGTATCGTCCGGGCGACCGTAGATAACACCTACTCAAGCGGGTCCGCCAGCTTCAGGTGGTCAACGGTGTTTGCGGGAACCGGCACTATCAATACCTCGGATCAGCGACACAAGCGAAACATCCAAGAGATTCCCGGCAATGTTCTTGATGCACTGGCCTTGGTCCCGTTCGAGATGTACCAGATGGATGACGCCTACCTGGAAAAGGGTGATGGTGCTCGATGGCACTTTGGCGTAGTAGCTCAGCGTGTGAAGGAGGCATTCGAACGGTGCGATCTTGACCCATTCAGCTATGGCCTTCTGTGCTACGACGAATGGGATGACGTTTGTGAGCCAGAGATAGAAAGGATCATCAGTGTCGACCATGATGGAGTAGAAACCGTCACTGACCGGGAAACAGGGCAGATGAGGGTGGTTAAGCAGGCTGGTAATCGGTACGGCATCCGCTACGAAGAAATGCTGTGCTTGCAGGTGGCGCTGGCTAATCGAGAAAGGAATCAGCAGGCACTCGTCAACGAAAGCCTGCAGAAGCAGATAGCGGACCTGATGGGAAGGCTGTCTAACCTGGAAGTTGATTAGCGGGAGGGAGGCTTTGCCTCCCAACTTCCTATAGGGAGAATCTCGACATATCAAAACACTTGCTTGCTCGATCGTGCGACATGAGGCTTGTGTAGCAGCCTTTCCCTAGAACGACTGCCGCTTGGCTCTCGTCCGTTTTTTGCCAGCACCGCGGCGTCCTTACGAGCTCTTGCTCTCTGCCGTTGCTGCGAACCCATGGAGCTGCGAATGCTATGTTAGGCCTCTCCCAGGCAGCATCCTTCTTGATGACCCTGGCTGGAGATCCTGCCGCAACGCAGTTGTTTGGTATGAACCCTTTCACAAGCGAACGAGTTCCGATTACAGAACCAGCGCCGATGGTGGATCCAGAAAGTATGAGTGAATCTTCTGCCAGCCAAACATGCTGCCCTATAGCGATGTCTCTAGATGGATTAATGCGCTCCCCGCTTTCTACATCAAAAATTGCATGTGAGTCTTCAGTGCGTATTTGGACGGAGGCAGCGAACATGCAGTCATCACCGATTACTACAGACGTAGCCTCGGCGGTGTAAATAGAGCACGCAGTTGTGCAAGTTACCCATGTCCCAATAGAGACTAGGCACTTCCACCCGATTCTAACCCTTCCAGAGTAATTTCCTCGTGATCCAACGATGCAAATGCCGTCGTCAGCGGGATAGTAGAACTTCGCGTTGTTAACTCCGCTGTCTTCTGCAATTACAAGCTCGTTATTCTTTCCAGAAAATTCTACATAGACACTATTGAGTCCTGCCGGAGCTACGACTTTATTTCCGTTTTTATCTGTGAAGCTTCCGTTTACTGCAACCAGAGCCACTGCAACGTCCCTTGTTCGAGAAAATTCTGAGTATACAGGATAACTCATCCCATCCATTGATCAGCAGCTGTTCCTGATCCCCTAAAGCCCGCAAAGTCGCGGGTTTTTTTCGTCCGGAGACAATCCATGACCCAATCGCAGGCTCGCGGCATCCGCAACCGCAACCCCGGCAACATCGATTTCAACCCGCGCAACGACTGGCAGGGTCAGATCGGCAAGGAACCTGGTGGCCGCTTCGCCATCTTCGACACCCCCGAGAACGGCATCCGCGCCCTGGGCAAGCTGCTGATCAACTACCGCGGCAAGGACGGCATGCCCGGCGTTGGGGGGAAGGGCATCGACACCGTGCTCGAGACCATAAACCGCTGGGCACCGAGCAACGAGAACGACACCCAGGCCTACGCCGGCGCCGTGGCCAAGCGTATTGGCGTGCGCACCACTGACCCGATCAACATCAAAGACCCGGCCACGCTGCGCGGGATGGTGGTCAGCATCATCATCCACGAGAACGGCGGCAACCCCTATCCGCCGGCGATCATCGACGAGGGTGTGCGGAGGGCGCTGGCATGAAGTCATGGGCGATCAGGTCATTGTTGCTGCTGGCGCTCTTGGGCTCCTACTGGCTGATGTACCAGCACGGCCGGGCGGTAGAGCGCGCCAGTGCTGAAGCAGCTGCAGCAAAGAAAGACAGCGGCGATCGGCTGGCCGAAGTGATCGGCGAGCGCGGCGCCCGCCAGGAAGAACATCGACGCGCCCAAGCGCAGGAGGAGGCGCGAGCCCATGCACAGGAAGAACGAACGATTGCTGATGCTGGCGCTGCTGGCGCCGATGTTGCTGGCCAGCGGCTGCGCGACGAAGCAGGAAAGCTCGCCGCCACCATCAGTTGCCCCGGCTCGGATACCGCCGCTGTCGCCCGAGGCCAGGCAGCCACCCGCGCCGCCGTGGTGCTCTCCGAACTGCGCGACCGGGCTGACGCTCGAGCGGGAGAGCTGGCGAAAGCTTATGACCGTGCCCGAATAGCCGGGCTGGCGTGCGAAGCGTCCTATAATGCGCTGATCAACTGATCGGAGCACGGTGGTGGAGAAACGGACGTTCATTGGGCTGGTGGAGGCGGGCGAGCCGCTCATCAAGCAGGCGATCGAGGCCATGCGGCAATACCACGCAGCAGAAGCCGCCGGGCTACCAGCTGCAGAGGTGGAGCGATTGCACCTGCTGGCCGAGTCGCTGTTCCAGGCTGTCTCCGACTACCAGCTACGAGTCGTGGCCCAAGCCCGCGGCAAAGATCTTCCCCCACTGCACTAGATCCGCTGATCGGCAATTGCCCACGGCGGGCCCCGCCTATACGATACTGTATTTTTATACAGTATCGGTGCCCCATGTACTTCCTCCTCGTGCGCCGCCGCGTGAATGGCGTGGCCATCCCTCCCGAACAGCTCAGGAAGATCAAGCCCCTGCGCGCCGATATCCACATCGGTGACCACCAGAGTGAGCCATTAGGTCGTGTGGCCACCCAGGCTTGGGTGTTCAACCCGACGCCCGGGCCGGACATCATCCCGCGCCTGCATGACGCTAAGGTCAACGGCATGGCCCAACTCGGCATGAACATCAATGGGGTTGAAGACATCGACGGCGTGCTCTATGCGCAGTCGTGGTGGTGCAGGGCGGAATGATGAGCAGATTGCCGCGGGCCTGGCTGGCCGAGCTTGACGACCAATTTGCCTTGATCACCGATCCAGACTGCCGAGCCGCCGTACTCGGCGAGATGGCCCATGCCGCTCATCGCCGGCGAGAGGTCAGTGCCGAGGACCTGACGGACATGCTTGAGCTTGCTGAGGCTGCCAGATACTGGGCACTGATGGAGCACGAGGATGCCTATCACATCGGCTTGTTCATGTATGAATCAGCGGGAGAGTGGGAAAGGGACGAGCCAGGACGGATCGTGGTCGGCAGAACGCCTGGGGTGGGTGCTTCAGCTGTCTAATACTGCGCTAAAGCTACTCGGTTTTACTGGGCGAAAGTCGGTCAAACTCGCCAATGCATATTAGACAGCCTCGATGCATAGGCCGCGAACTGCGCGGCCTGAGGTCTTTTTCTCCCACTACTGCTGCAGTACCGGTGGGTTAGCTCTTTCTTTGCAAAAGCTGCCGTGAAGGCGTCTCTCGAGTAAGCGCCTCTGCTGAGGTAGTCAAAGTATGCTTTTGGAGAAGATTCTCGACGATGTCCATTACATGGTTCACCTGATCCACGTCGGGCAAATACCCACGGTGAGCTGCAGCATGGCCCGCTTCTAATGCTGGTGTGAGAATTTTTCTGTCCTGATCCGCAAGATAGCCTGCGGTGACAAGCTGAGAGAGTTTTCGCTCAAATCCTCCGACATCGCCAACGGCATCATTCATGTACATATCGACCAATGCCCGCGTTCCCATCATAGCCAAACGACGGCTATCGGCATGGAGCGCCCTGTAAATTTCGGACAGCAAGGATTGCCATTCCTTCGGCAGGGAAAACTCCCAGGGGGGTGGCCGTCTTGAGACCCGTGGCGGGTAATAATCCGTTTCGTCGCTCCAGTCGATCTCAGAGTGCCACCACTCGACCCGAAGGGACACTTCCTCACACCCTCTGCACTCAATCATTTGACTGGCCTTGACAACCTGGTAGTCATAATCGCGATCAAAACTTCCGCTGAACGTCTGTCTACGTTCTGCAACGAGGTCGTGCTTCGTCTTGCCAGTGCATTTATTGCAATGAGCCCAAACGGGCGGTTTCTTTGCCATTGACCCGAATCTCCCACCTTCGCCTGGCTGCATTGTAGCTTTGGTAACAACTCATCGGGAGCTTGATAATCGATTCCAAAACTGGGAAGGCAAGCCTTGCAGTATGCGGCCTGTAGCTGTGCCGTTTCGTCTTTATTTTGGAATCGATTTCGCCGCTGGCGCTGCAGGGATCGGGCGCTTATACCACGGTCTTGAAATCCGGTGACAGGACGCCGAGCAGGGGTGTATTAGCTATCAGCGCGACCTGGCGCGTGATACCAATTTTGATACCAATGGTGGGGTTTTGAGGGGGAGCGGAGGGGTGTTTAGCCCAATGAAATCAACCCTTTACCACCGACAAACACCCCTAAAAAACTGCATGGTGATGTTAGCGGTGGAGATCAAAGGGCTTACCTATCAGTAACTTACGACGCTGGATTTTCCGCTGATACCGATTTGATACCAATTTTGAGTTTTTCCAGCTCGCTCCAGTCGG
>Ga0256901_1000369_pt1 | contig 26355 bp, 19 predicted proteins | sample MC6MC0689MT_FD_190200 | JGI IMG/M metagenome (GOLD analysis project Ga0256901, IMG submission 190200) | Metatranscriptome of enriched soil aggregate microbial communities from Iowa State University, Ames, United States - MC6-MC0689-MT... | ecosystem: Environmental > Terrestrial > Soil >... | reverse complement strand
GGGAATTTATTGCAAGCAAGGCGATTTTTATATCGACCCTTGGAGACCTGTAGATAAAGCGGTAATTACTCACGGACATGCCGATCATGCTAAATGGGGCAATAAAAGCTATCTATGCCATACGTTAACCAAACCAATTTTAGAAGAACGATATAATTTGTACGGCAATGTAGAAACATTACCATATCAAAAAACCATTGATATTAACGGAGTGAAACTAAGCATGTTTCCAGCAGGGCATGTCATCGGTTCAGCTCAAATTAGATTGGAATACAAGGGAGAAATTATAGTGGTGTCTGGCGATTATAAAACTGAATACGATGGTATCAGCACTGCCTTTGAGCCTGTAAAATGTCACACTTTCGTTTCTGAAAGCACATTTGGTCTGCCTATTTACAAATGGCAAGCACAGCAATTAATTTTTGATAGCATTGACAGTTGGATTGCGGATAACCACAGTAGAAATAAAACGAGTGTTTTAGTTGCCTATAGTTTGGGCAAAGCACAAAGGTTAATCCAGAATTTAAAAGCAGATTATCCTATTTATGTGCATAGAACCATTGCTGCTTTAAATGGTGCATTCCAGCGTGCAGGAGTTGAATTGCCTGCTACTGTACAAATCAATCCAGAAATTAAGAAAGATGAGCTGCAAAAAGGTATCGTAATTGTACCACCGGCATTGTCTGATGGCAGATGGGTAAAAAGCCTAATTAACCCCGCTATTGGTGTTTGCAGCGGCTGGATGGCAGTAAGAGCTGGCAGAAGATGGCGTAGCGCTGATGCTGGCTTTGCCTTAAGCGACCATGCAGATTGGCCAGGATTATTAGATGCAATTAAAGCCACGGAAGCACAAAAGGTAATGGTAACTCATGGAAGTACAGCTATTTTTAGCAGGTATTTAAAAGAAATTGGTATTGAAGCGGAGGAAGTGAAAACGCAGTATGGCGATGAAGAAGCTGACGAGAATATCGAAAAAGCTGAAAGCTTAGAGAACGTAGAAAAAGTGGAGAAATAAATTTAAACCTATGAAACGTTTCGCACAATTGATACAGGAATTAGAGCTAAGCAACAAGACAAACGATAAAATTGCGGCTCTGGTTGCTTATTTTAACGAAGCCGATGACCGAGACAAGCCTTATGTAATTGCAATGTTTACTGGAAAAAAGCCAAAACGACCAATTACTACAACGTTGATTAAACAATGGGCAATTTCTCTCACCGATATTCCCGAATGGCTTTTCACTGAAAGTTACCATAGCGTTGGCGATTTAAGTGAAACTATCGCATTGGTTCTCCCTCCCGCTACTAAGGAAGTGGACAAACCACTACATCAATGGATTACGGAACTAGCTCAACTTAACGGTAAAACCGATGAAGAAAAGAAAGATTACATCCTTAATTCTTGGGATAGCCTAGCTACAAATGAACGTTTTATCTTTAACAAACTGATTTCGGGAAATTTCCGTATTGGTGTTTCCAATAAAATGCTGGTGAACGCCATTGCTAAACAAAGCGAGCAAGAAGCTAACAAAATCATGCACAGCATTATGGGCAAATGGCAACCCAATGAAATTACCTATGAGGAATTAACCGCTGGCGCACATGTAAATACCGACAATTCATGGCCATATCCTTTTTGTTTGGCCTACGCCATAGATACAACGCCCGAAAATTTAGGAGAAACTACCGAATGGCAAGCAGAATGGAAGTGGGATGGCATTAGAGGTCAGATTGTAAAACGTAACGGAGAGCTATTCATTTGGAGCCGTGGCGAAGAACTGGTGACTGAACAATTTCCAGAGTTACATTTTCTTAAAGATGAACTACCGGATGGGACTGTATTAGATGGAGAAATACTTGCAGTAAAAGACGGAAACGTACTTTCATTTAGCATCTTACAACAACGATTAAATAGAAAAACCATCAATAAAAGTCAGTTAGAAAATGCGCCTATTGGTTTCTTCACTTACGACTTATTAGAACTTAAAGGTACAGATATCAGAACAGAACCATTAGCTAACAGAAGACAATGGTTAGAAGAAATTATTCAAAATTTGACCACTAAGGACATTGCTATTTTATCACCAGTAATTGAATATAAGGATTGGCAAGAACTGGCTAAAATTAGGGAAACTGCTAGAGAAATCAACAGTGAAGGGATAATGCTAAAGAATGTAAACTCCGTTTTTCACGCTGGTAGAAAGCGAGGAGATTGGTGGAAATGGAAAATCAATCCATACACTGTAGATACGGTAATGATTTACGCACAAAAAGGAAGCGGACGTAGGGCAAACTTTTATACCGACTACACCTTTGCCGTACGAGACGGAGACAGGCTAATTACCATCGCAAAAGCTTATTCTGGCTTAACAGATAAAGAAATTAAGGAGGTAAACAGTTTCGTCAATAAAAATGCGATCGAGAAATTTGGTCCTGTACGTACTGTAAAACCAGAGCTAGTTTTCGAAATTGCTTTTGAAGGTATTGCCGAAAGTAAACGGCACAAAGCAGGTTTAGCTTTACGCTTTCCACGTATCGCCCGCTGGCGAAAAGACAAAAAAGCAGAAGAAATTAATACACTGGATGATTTAAGGGCATTGATTAGTGTTACTGAATAATTACAAGAAAATTAACTATTAAAACTGATACTAAAATAAATTCAGCATGACGGAGCGCCAATTAACGTCACCCTGAAATTATTTCAGGGTCTGCTATACAAGTCAATAAAAAAACCATGCAAAAAACTAAAGGCTATAAACAAATCATCTCTTGGCTAAAAGCCGATAAGAAAAAGCCTTTCGATTTTCAGAAAGAAACTTGGCAGTATTATCTTGATGGGTACAGTGGTTTGGTAAATGCTCCTACCGGTTTTGGCAAAACTTTCTCCGTTTTCTTAGGTGTAGTAATTGAAGGGTTAAATCAACCAAAACCAGTTAAAGGTTTGCAATTGATATGGATTACCCCTCTCCGATCTTTAGCCAAAGATATAGCCCGGGCAATGCGGGAAGTTTTGGAAGCCCTACAGCTAGACTGGCATGTTGGCGTTAGAAATGGAGATACGTCCCAAGCAGAAAAGTTGCAGCAAAAAAAATCAATGCCAGAAATTTTGCTCATCACTCCCGAAAGTTTACACTTGCTATTGGCACAGAAAGGCAGTACACAAATTTTCAAAAACCTAAACTGTATTGTAGCAGACGAATGGCATGAATTGTTGGGCAGCAAACGAGGTGTTATGGTAGAATTGGCGCTGTCAAGAATTAAAGGATTGCAAAAAGCAAATGGCAATCAAATGTTACGTGTATGGGGAATTTCTGCGACTATTGGCAATATTCAAGAAGCACTAAATGTAATTGTACCCGAAGATGACGCCAAGAAAATCATTGTTAGAGCACAGTTAGAAAAGAAAATAGAGATTAAAACCATATTACCAGACACCATTGAAACTTTACCTTGGGCAGGGCATTTAGGTTTAAAGCTGGCGTACAAATTGTTACCGATCATTGCCAAAAGCAAAACCACGCTTATTTTCATCAATACTCGGGGTCAGTCTGAAATGTGGTATCAGCACCTACTGGATATCGAACCAAATTTAGCGGGAACAATTGCAATCCACCATGGTTCCATAGATTTCGAATTGCGTAACTGGATAGAAGATAATCTACACAGTGGTTTGTTAAAGGCGGTAATTGCTACTTCATCTTTAGATTTAGGGGTTGATTTTAAACCTGTAGATACAGTCGTACAAATAGGTTCACCCAAAGGCGTAGCTCGTTTTCTACAACGTGCCGGACGTTCTGGACACTCACCAAATGAAATCTCCAAAATCTACTTCTTACCTACGCATGCCTTAGAAATTGTAGAAGCCGCTGCTATAAAAGAAGCCGCGAGAGAAAATAACATCGAAAGTAGAGAGCCATTCGTTATGGTTTTCGACACGTTAATTCAATATTTAGTGACTTTAGCTGTAGGTGATGGTTTTGACGACAAAGTCGTTTATCAAGAAATTATCCAAACCAATGCTTTTAAGGAATTGCTTCCCGAAGAATGGGCTTGGGCAATGCAATTTATCACTTCTGGTGGTGACAGTTTAACCGCTTACAACGAGTTTAAAAAAGTAGTGAAAGATGACGACGGCTTATGGAAGGTAAAAAGTAGGCAAATTGCCATGCGGCACCGTTTACACATCGGTACAATTGTAAGCGATGCCATGCTTAAAGTTAAATTTCTAAGTGGCGGCTACATCGGAATGGTTGAGGAATATTTTGTATCAAAAATTAAAGCTGGCGATAGCTTCATCCTTGCTGGAAGAGTTTTAGAGTTTGTGCAAATTAAAGATATGACGGTGATTGTTCGTCGCAGTAAGCAAAAAAAAGCAATTTCTCCGAGTTGGTTGGGCGGCAGATTACCACTTTCTTCTAATTTAGGTGCAGTACTTCGCAAAAAATACAACGAAGTGTTGGACAAAAAACATCAAGATGAAGAATTAGATACGGTTTATCCACTATTTCTAATTCAGCAAGAAAGATCTCATGTACCAAGAAACGACGAGTTATTAATTGAAATGATTAATAATCGAGAGGGATTTCATTTGTTTGCCTATCCATTCGAAGGCAGATTGGTGCACGAAATTTTGGGCGCATTAGTAGCGTATCGTTTAAGTAAATTAGTACCAATTACTTTTTCAATTGCCATGAACGATTATGGTTTTGAATTATTGAGTGATACTGAAATACCAATGGATGACGCCATTGCCTACGAAGTTTTCTCTCCAACAAATTTGGCCGAAGACATTACATTAAGTATCAACTCTACAGAAATGGCTAGGAGAAAATTTAGAGACATCGCTTGCATTTCTGGCTTAGTTTTTCAAGGATATCCTGGAAAATATGTGAAAAATAAACATTTACAATCTAGCGCTGGCCTATTTTTTAATGTTTTTAATGATTTCGACAAACATAATCTCTTGCTCAGACAAGCTTATGAAGAAGTATTTTATCAGCAATTAGAAGAACCTCGCTTAGCTGCAGCTTTACATCGTATTCAAAATAGTAATATTGTAATTACTTATCCTAAGCGCTTTACACCATTGTCTTTCCCTATAAAAGTGGATAGTTTAAGAGCCAATATGAGTTCAGAGGAATTGGAACAACGCATTGAACGGATGAAAAAAGAAGTGTTCAAATAAATCTGTCTTCATTTCAACTTTAGCAAAACGTAATGGAAAATTGAAAACCAATAGTGCTAATTCTTTGAACATAAAGCTCCAAAGAATTCGCTACTAAGGTCTAAATGGCGATAGGTTCTTTAAACTTTATTTATCTTTGTACTGTGAAAATTTCGATTAGAGGAGAAGAGCTAATTCTAGATAAAGAAAGAGCATTATATTTACCACAACAACATTTATTGGCCATTAGCGATTTACATTTAGGGAAAGCTGCACACTTTCGCAAGGCGGGTTTAGCAGTTCCTAATAGTGTATCACAATGTGATTTAAGCAGACTTTCAGCATTGCTAAACCATTATCAACCTAAAAAATTGCTAATTAATGGCGATATGTTTCACAGCGATTACAATACTGAGATTGATGAATTCGAGAAGTGGCGGAAAGAATTTAGCGGTATCAAATTTATATTGGTAAAAGGTAATCACGATAGGCAAAAAAAAGAAATTTACGAAAACTTAGCAATTGAAATTTGCGAGCCGAATTATGAAACAGACAAGTTCTGCTTTATACATGATGTAGCACATTGCAAATCAGAGTTGTACACCATTAGCGGCCACATCCATCCTGGCATTAGCATTTACAATAAAGCAAAGCAGCGCTTAAAATTTCCGTGTTTTTATTTTGGAGAAGATTATTCCATCCTTCCTGCCTTTAGTACATTTACAGGATTACAATTAGTAAAACCAAAAGAGTTAGACCAAGTGTTCGCAATAACACCTTCTAAAGTACTTAAAGTATAAGTTACTTAACTTGAATGCATTTCAATTAACTGTTTCAGCTGAGGAGCAGGTACTGCGCCACTTTGTCGCCATACTGCTTTACCTTTTTTGAATAAAATAAAAGTCGGCACGCCTTGCACATTAAAAGCACTCGCTGCAGCTTGGTTTTTATCTACATCAACTTTTATAATTGCGGCTTTATCTCCTATCTGACTTTTCAACTCCGTAAGTATTGGAGCCATCGTTTTACAAGGTGCACACCACTCGGCAAAAAAATCTACCAAAACTGGTTTATCACCGTTAATCAATTCTGTAAACTTCGACATAATATATTCCTTTCAAAAATCAACAAGACAATTGGGAAATGGTTTTGCTTTTTTCGTTATTACGAGTTTACGAACCAATCTTAAAACGATTTATATTTTTCTATAGTCGTAGTAGATTGCTTCGTGCCTCGCAATGACGACATGTATTAAAACAAAAAAGGGAGCAATTTTCATCGCTCCCTTTTCTTAATATTTCAGTATCTTATTTTACTGCATCAATAACAGCTTTGAAAGCTTCTTTATTGTTCATTGCTAAATCAGCTAAAACTTTACGGTTTAAACCGATGTTTTTTGCAGCTAATTTACCAATTAGTTGAGAGTAAGATACGCCGTACTCACGAGCACCAGCGTTGATACGTTGGATCCATAAAGCACGGAATTCTCTTTTCTTAGCTTTACGGTCACGGTATGCATATTGCAAACCTTTTTCAACTGTGTTTTTAGCAATGGTAAAAACCTTGCTTCTTGATCCCCAATAGCCTTTGGCCATATTTAGGACTTTTTTCCTTCTGCGTCTAGCAGCTACTACGTTTACCGAACGAGGCATAATGTGTTGTGTTTTGATAAGCGGTGTTGCTTGTTACAGCAATCTTAAAACCGAGTATCGGGTTAAAAATTAATTACTTACCGATGCAAAGCATACGTTTAACGTTGCCCATATCAGCATCATTTACCATGCTAGTGGTGGTTAAGTTACGCTTACGTTTAGTACTCTTTTTTGTTAAGATGTGACTTTTGTAGGCGTTCTTTCTTGCAATTTTACCTGTTCCAGTAAGCGAAAAACGCTTTTTAGCACTGGAATTGGTTTTCATTTTTGGCATAACCTGTTAATTTATATAATTTATTATTTTTTTGCTGCTTTAGGCGCTAATGTTAAAAACATACGCTTACCTTCTAATTTAGGTAGAAGTTCTACTTTACCTATTTCTTCTAATGCCTGAGCAAATTTCAACAATAAGATTTCGCCTTGTTCTTTGTAAACAATAGCTCTACCTTTAAAGTGTACGTAAGCTCTCACTTTCTCTCCTGCTTCTAAGAAACCAATAGCGTGTTTCAATTTGAATTGAAAATCGTGGTCGTTAGTATTAGGACCAAAACGGATTTCTTTAATAACCGTTTGTTTAGCATTAGCTTTAATTTCCTTCTGCTTTTTCTTTTGCTCATACATGAACTTACTATAGTCCATAATACGGCAAACAGGTGGATTAGCGTTTGGAGAAATCTCTACTAAATCAAGTTCTAGCTCATCTGCAATAGCCAATGCCTTAGACAATGGGTAAATACCTTGCTCTACATTATCCCCAGATAGCCTAACCTCTTGTGCACGAATGTGCTCGTTAATATTATGTTCTGCTTCTTTTTTCTTAAAAGGTGGACGTGGTCCCCTGTTAAATCCTGGTCTTCCTAATGCCAAATGCTTTCCTTGTTTAAACTGTTATTTCTTTATTAATTAATTCACTAAACTCTGCCAAAGTCATACTTCCCAAATCTCCTTCGCCATGTTTACGAACGGAAACTTTTCCTTCTTCCATCTCCTTTTCGCCTATTATCAGCATATAAGGCAACTTTTTAACTTCAGCATCCCTAATTTTCCTTCCGATTTTCTCATCACGAAAGTCAATTAGACCGCGAATATCGGAATTATTTAGTTCTTCTGAAACTTTTTTTGCATATTCTTCATACTTTTCTGATATAGGAAGAATGATGTATTGTTCAGGAGAAAGCCATAATGGGAAGTTACCACCGCAGTGCTCAATCAGAACAGCAACAAAACGCTCCAAAGAACCGAATGGTGCACGGTGGATCATTACTGGGCGATGTTTTTGGTTATCGCTACCTGTATATTCTAACTCAAAACGTTCTGGCAAGTTATAATCTACCTGAATTGTACCCAACTGCCATTTTCTACCTAGCGCATCACGCACCATAAAATCTAGCTTCGGTCCGTAAAAAGCAGCTTCACCATATTCTACTACAGTTGGTAAACCTTTTTCTTCTGCTGCTTCAATAATCGCAGTTTCCGCTAATTTCCAGTTCTCATCAGAACCAATGTATTTGGTCTTATTTTCTGGATCACGTAATGACACCTGAGCTATATAATTATCAAAACCTAAAGATTTAAATACGTGAAGTACCAAATCAATTACTTTTTTAAACTCGTCTTTCACCTGATCTGGGCGACAGAACAAGTGCGCATCATCTTGAGTGAAGCCACGTACACGAGTTAAACCATGTAATTCGCCACTCTGCTCGTAACGGTAAACTGTACCAAATTCTGCAAAGCGAACTGGTAAATCTTTGTACGAACGAGGTTTAAATTTATACAACTCGCAGTGGTGTGGGCAGTTCATCGGTTTTAAAAAAAACTCCTCTCCTTCCTGAGGTGTTTTTATCGGCTGAAAAGCATCTTTACCATATTTTTCATAGTGACCAGAAGTGATATATAAATTCTTGTGGCCAATATGCGGGGTAATTACTTGCTCATAACCCGATTTCTGTTGCGCTTTAGTTAAAAATTGTACTAAACGCTCACGCAAAGCAGTTCCTTTTGGCAACCACATTGGCAAGCCCATCCCTACTTTTTCTGAGAAAGTGAAAAGTTCTAACTCCTTGCCCAATTTACGGTGATCACGCTTTTTAGCTTCTTCAATCATGTGAAGATACTCCGTTAACTCACTTGCTTTAGGGAAAGTTACGCCATAAATACGAGTTAACTGTTTTTTAGTTTCGTCGCCTCTCCAGTAAGCACCAGCCACATTCATTAGCTTTATCGCTTTGATAACTCCTGTATTTGGTATATGCGGACCACGACATAAGTCTGTGAACTGACCTTGAGTATAGAAGGTAATCTTGCCATCTTCCAGCCCTTCAAGCAGGTCTAATTTGTACTCGTCGCCTTTTTCTGTAAAATATTTTATAGCATCAGCTTTGCTTACACTTGTACGTTCGAAAACTTCCTTCTGCTTAGCCAGCTCCAACATTTTATCTTCGATTTTCTTGAAATCATCAGATGAAAATTCTCTATCGCCGAAATCTACATCGTAGTAAAAACCAGTTTCGATAGAAGGACCGATACCAAATTTAGTTCCTGGATAAAGCGCTTCTAGAGCTTCTGCCATAAGGTGGGCAGAAGAATGCCAAAAAGTAGATTTACCTTGTGTGTCGTTCCAAGTTAATAACTTAACTGCAGAATCAGCTTCAATTGGACGTGAACTGTCCCAAACTTCTCCATTTACTTCTGCTGCTAAAACGTTTCTTGCTAAGCCTTCTGATATTGATAAGGCAATTTGATGAGCGCTTACGCCCTGTTCATACTGACGTACTGAGCCGTCAGGTAATGTAATGTTAATCATCTACAACTATGATTTAGAGTTTATAAAATTGTTATGCAAAATCACTTACGTGTGTGATTTTATTTTTTTGCAAAGATAGGGTTTTTGATTGGATTTCTAAATTTTTAGCCCGCTGATTTTGCTGATATCTCCGCTGATTTCCGCTGAAGGAGTAAAGTAAAAATCTTCTTATATCTGCGTTTACAATCTGTTAAATCTGCGGGAATTATTTTAAAAAACCTTATATTCAAATAACCTATCTATGAATATGACTGAAAATGAAATCTCTTATAAAATACGTGGAGCTATTTTCGACGTATATAACAACCTTGGGCCTGGTCTTTTAGAGTCAGCATATGAGGCTGCTTTAAGATTTGAATTAACTAAACGAGGACTTTTCTTTTCCACGCAAGTTCCGTTAGCTATGCAATATGAAAGTACTACTTTGGATGTGTGCTATAGGTTGGATTTCTTGGTTGAAGACAAGGTTATCATTGAAATAAAGTCAGTTGAAACTTTATTGAACGTCCACCATAAACAGTTAATTACTTACCTAAAGTTATCTGGGGTAAAACTAGGGATATTGGTTAATTTTAATACGGATGAAATTGCTAAGTCTATTTTTCGGAAGGCAAACGGCATATAGATTTTAGTTACTTATTTTATTTCCCGCAGATTTCGCAGATATATTTTCTCAAACTCTAATCCGCAGATTTAACTAATATTTGAGCAATAAAAATCTCCTTAAATCTGCGGTCTAATTAGCGTAAATCTGTGGGAAACTAGCCTATGTGTAAACAAAAAATGTCCCAACAAAAGCTGGGACATTCAGAAAATTATAAAATGGATTTCTTTAGTTTACTCTTCCGGTAACACCCTGACGATTGCCACCGTTTCTAAACCTAGCCATCATAGCTGCTTGTTTAGCTTGATATTGCTCTGGTGTAATTGCAGTTGCTTTTTTAGGAGCGGTGACATCCTTATTACCTACATTTCTATATTCGATACTTTTTGCTGTTGTACCACCACCTTTAATTTCGATAGCTAGCACCGCTCCTTCTGTCCAAAAATTTGGCATTGGCGAAAAATTAAAGCCCAAATCATTAGTGTACCAAAGTACAGTTTCATCAGTAACATCTTTATCCATATCTAAAACCTTAGCTTTACGAGTTGTTTTGATCGTCACTTTTTTACAATCTAGACCTACAATCTTTTTAGTTTCATCAGATTTAATGATATCAACCACAGGTGGAACATCTAAAAACTGTACAGCACTGTTACTTTGATTGTTATTTCTGCCACCATTTCCACCAAACATATTGATAGAAGCCACAGTTAATTTAGTTGGCATTACATAAGTGGTATCCATTAAATCAAATACTTCAACCACTTTCTGGTCGGCGAAGGTATAATAGTACTCTTTGTTGCCACCACCAAAACCACCGCCAAATCTCATACCTCCAGGACCGCCGCCGCTATTACTATCTTCTACCTCGGTTACTGGCATATAACTCGCATTGGTAGCATTATAAAGCAACTCGAAATTAGTTTTAATAGATTTAGGCATACGAGCCTTCATTTGCTCAGGAATTTGTCTTCCGCTAGCTTCTGCAACAGCAATAGGATCTATGATAGTTTCAAATTGGATAGCACCAGATTTTTTCTGCGCTTGAGCAGCCATTGTGAAAGTAAGTGCGCCTAAAAAGGCAATAAATATTTTTTTCATTTTTATATTTGTTTTGCATGAATAATGATGCCATCCTATTTAATATCAAGATGGTATCATCTGTTTTGTTTCAATAATAAGTATGCGAAATTAATTTTATTGCTACAGATATCTTGTTAACAAAAGTTATTTTTTTGATGTATAACTATAGTTTTACAATGTAACAGCTAACTAATTTGAAGCCGATTAGACTGACTTAATAACATTAGGTTTAATCGGGAAAGAAAAATTAATACTCGGTACTTTCTAACCATCCGTTTGCCAATACATCTGCTAAGTGCATTGTCTTAATAGGAATATTGTTTTTCTTGATATAACCGTCTAAATGAAGCAAACAAGAAAGATCTGTCGAGATGATGTAATCTGCATCCATTTCTAATGCATTGTTAACTTTTTGCTCTGCCATTGCAGATGATATGGCATCGAATTTTACGGCAAAAGTGCCACCAAAACCACAACACATGTCGGTATCTTTCATTTCCAGCATCTCCAATCCTATTACCCTAGAAAGTAACTGGCGAGGTTCTTCTTTGATTTTGCATTCTCGCAAACCGCTGCACGAGTCGTGATAAACAGCCTTACCTTCCAACTCTGCACCGAAGTAATCTTTCTTTAATACGTTGATGAGAAAATCAGAAAGTTCAAAAATATTAGACTGCACGTTTCTACACTTATTATGGACAATGGTATTGGTGAATAAATCATTAAAACCACCCTTCACCATGCCAACACAAGAAGCTGATGGTGCAACAATGTATTCGGTTTCTGAAAAGTCTGATAGAAATTTTGTGCCGATCTCCTTGGCTTGCTCCCAATAGCCTGCATTATAAGCTGGTTGACCGCAACAAGTTTGCTTCGGGTTATATGCGATCTCACACCCAGCCTTCTCTAAAACTTTTATGGTATTAAATGCCGTTTCCGGATATAATTGATCTACAAAACATGGGATAAATAATTCTATCTTCATTCTACTTTTTTAGGTATCTGCTCTTAACTCACTCATTCTACAACTACTGATTTAGGTTGTACCTTTTTTAAGAGCAGCAAAAATACTAAACCGAAAACAAAAAACAGCGCTAATGCAATTACGGAATTACGCATGCTACCACTAATTACTTCAATATAACCAAAACTGAACATACCAAAAACCAATGCAACCTTCTCAGTCACATCGTAAAAGCTAAAAAATGAAGTGTGATCTGGACTAGATTGCGGTAAAAATTTAGAGTAAGTAGAACGTGATAAAGATTGAATTCCGCCCATAATTAAACCAATAACTGCCGCTAAAGCGTAAAATTGCATTTCGGTATGGATAAAATAAGCGGCAATACAAGATCCAATCCAAATGATTACAACACCGATTAACACATTAACATTACCAAATTTCTTTGAAGAAAGATAAGACATTAGCATTGCGCCAGGAATGGCGACCAACTGTAGAATAAGAATAGTTGCTATTAATTTTTCTGTAGGTAAGTGCAGTATTTTCTCACCAAATATAGTGGCGATTAGCATAACCGTTTGTACACCCATGGAATAGAAAAAGAAAGCGAACAAGAAACGCTTAAGATATTTCATCTGCTTTACCTGTTTCCAAACTTTATTTAATTCTTGGAAACCACTGCTCATAATGTTTTTCTTTTCAGTTTTATAGTTCGGACTTCCTTTAGGCAAGTTTCTAAAAGGAATTTGGGCAAAACCAACCCACCAAACGCCAACTAAAAGAAATGATAAACGAGCTGGAATTGAAGCATCTACAATTCCAAACCATTCTGGCTTAAAAACAAAAATAAAGCAGATAATTTGAAGAATGATACTACCAACATAACCATAGGTAAAACCTTTTGCACTAACGTTATCTTGTTCTTCCACAGTAGCAATTTCTGGTAAGTATGAATTGTAAAACACCAAACTTCCCCAAAACCCAATTGCAGCGATAACAAGCATAATCACACTAAAATTCAAGGTGTTTACTCCGTTATCTGCATTAACCTCGAAGAAGAAAAGCGCACTACAGGCAATTGCGCCGATGTAGGTAAACATTTTCATGAAGATTTTTTTGTTACCTCTAGTGTCTGCTATCGAAGATAAAATTGGAGACAGTATCGCGATTACCAAGAAAGCAAATGCCATAGCGTAACTATACAAAGCAGAGTTGATAATTTTATAACCAAAGAAATAGACATAGTCGATGGTATTATCGTCTTTATCTCCAGTAATAGCAGTATAATAAGCCGGAAATATTGTAGATGTAATGACTAAATTGTATGCTGAATTGGCCCAGTCAAAAAAAGCCCAAGAGCGTATTGTTTTTTTATCGTTTTTAACCCCTAAATCACCCAAAGGTGACTTTGAAAGCTCATCTTTCATAAATTTGATATTGTTTATTGGCGTTAAAGATAGAAAAATTGCTTATTCAAAATCTACAAATAATACTTCTTGCCATCGGTTTTGATTTTTCCCGCATCAAGCAATTCTCTAATTCGGTCTATTTTATCATTATCTGTACCTGTTTGTATGTTTGTAACCAATTCATCTAAATCAAAATGCCCACTTTGTAACACCGTGCTAATTTCAAATTCAATTTTATCGTTGTAATCTGCTAAATCCTGTAACTTCTTTTCTGCTAAGCAAACATCGCAGACACCACATTTATCAGCTTTGGTTTCTCCAAAATAGGTCAATAATTGAATGCTTCTACAGATTTCGTTAGCGGCATACGCTAGTACGGCCTCAATTTGTGTGCTTTGAATTTGCTTCCTCAATTCGATAAACTTCGCATCTACATCTAAATGCAACATATCCATTCGCGGCATGATAAATTGTAGCTGTGGTTGATCAGTTTGGGGTAAATAGGAAATAATCTCATATTCCTGTAGCTTTTTTAAATAGGCGACTACATCATTATAAGAGATTTTTAAACGGTTAGACAAATCGCTTTCCTTTATCTTAATATAACTATCAAAGGCACCTCCGTAAGAACGTTGTATGGTTTTTATAAGTGGATCGAATGCCGCATTTTCAATTTGGAAACGATAAACATCTTCATGACCAATCGTAAACATTAACCTTGATGGTATAAAAACACTTTCGGATAAAGCTAAATAACCGTCGCGTTCTAGAAACTTTAGTGCAGCCATAGTTTTAATTACACCCGTATTGAAACGCTTGCAAAAATCTGCGAGGTCAAACTCAAAACTCAATCCTTGCCCTGCACCGTAGGCCAATTGATAGTAATTCCCTAAATAATGATAAACTTTTTTAATTTCATCTACCGAAGGAAAACTATCTGTGTATTTAGCTTCTAAAACTTTCTGGTCTCCTTTATTGGTCAATAGTACTCCAAATGCTCGTTTTTCATCTCTACCAGCTCTACCGGCTTCCTGATAATAGGCTTCTAAACTTTCGGGCAAATCTAAGTGGACTACAAATCGAACGTTCGGCTTGTCAATACCCATCCCAAAAGCATTGGTAGCCACCATTACGCGGGTTTTATCAGTCTTCCAATCTTCTTGTTTCTGAAATCGCACATCTTTTTCTAAACCAGCATGATAAAAATCTGCGGAAATTTTATTGCGTTGTAGAAACATTGCAACTTCTGCGGTTTCTCTTCTGTTACGCACATAAACCAGCCCACATCCCTTTACATTTTTACAGATATCAATCAGCTTTTTATGCTTATCATCGAGGTTAAAAACTACATAGCTCAAGTTCTTTCTAGAGAAGCTCTTTACAAAAACCTGCGTATCTTTCAGTTCCAGTTTTTCAATGATATCTGTCCTAACTTCTGGCGTAGCCGTGGCTGTAAGCGCCAATATTGGCTTATCGGGCAGTATCTCTCTTAACTCTTTGATTTTAAGATAAGGTGGTCTAAAGTCATAACCCCATTGTGAGATACAATGGGCTTCATCAATGGCAATGAGGTTTACATTCATGTACGAAATACGCACCCGAACCAAATCAGAGAGCAAACGTTCTGGGGAAAGATAAAGAAACTTGATATTTCCGTAGATGCAGTTATCTAACAAAATATCGATCTCTCGTTTGCCCATACCTGCGTAAATAGCAATGGCTTCTATACCTTTTGCTTTTAAGTTTTCAACTTGGTCTTTCATTAACGCAACCAAAGGTGAAACCACAATGCAAATACCTTCCATCATCATGGCTGGTACTTGAAAGCAAACAGATTTTCCTCCTCCAGTAGGTAACAAGGCTAAGGTGTCTTGCCCCTTTATCACCGAATGAATTATCTCTTCCTGCAACGGACGGAAAACGTCGAACCCCCAATATTTCTTTAAAATTTCTGTTGCAGTCATACTAATGTTAAGCTCAAAACTATGAAACCATCGTGGTTTTTCCAAAGTACGAAGTTATACCGTAGGCACACAGCTTTTTGACTTTGTTAATGTAACCAAATAAATGATATTCGTGTATCTATGGTAATAAATAATTAAATTGCAAACTTTGTTTGTTCAGATAAAAGTTAAGAATGAAGAAGTATCTATTTGCGTCAGCATTACTATTTACCGTTGTTGCTAGTCAGGCCCAAGAAAAAAAAGAAGCTCCAAAATGGGACGTAGAAAAATTTAAAGGTCCTACAAAAAACTTTAGTATCACCACAGACGAGGGTACTTGGATGAATTTGGACGTTAGTCCAGATGGAAAAGAAATTGTTTTTGATTTATTGGGTGATATCTACGTAATGCCTATTACTGGTGGTACAGCCAAACTGATAAGTGGCGGCATTGCTTATGAGGTACAACCACGTTTTAGTCCAAATGGAAAATACATATCCTTTACCAGCGATAGAAGTGGCGCCGATAACATTTGGATAATGGATAGACAAGGCGGTAATAAAAATCAAATTACAAAGGAAACTTTTAGATTGTTGAACAACGCCACTTGGATGCCAAACAGTGATTATATTGTTGCCAGGAAGCATTTTACAGCATCACGCTCTTTAGGTGCTGGCGAAATGTGGATGTATAGTATTTTTGGTGGTGATGGTGTACAGTTGACCAAACGTAAGAACGACCAACAAGATGCTGGCGAACCGAATGTATCGCCAGATGGCAAGTATGTTTATTTCAGCGAGGATGTTTCGCCAGGTCCAATTTTTCAATACAGCAAGGATCCGAACGGGTTAATTTATGCCATTCGTCAATTAGATTTGAATACAGGCAAACTCACCAACCTCATAGCAGAGCAAGGTGGTGCCGCCCGTCCGCAAGTATCGCCAGATGGCAAATTTATGGCTTATACAAAACGTGTAAGGTTAAAGACAGCATTATATGTTCAAAATTTAAAAACCGGAGAACAGTATCCTTTATACGAAGATCTTTCCAAAGATCAGCAAGAAACTTGGGCAATTTTTGGGGTTTACCCAAATTTCGCATGGACCCCGGATTCCAAAAAAATCATTTTCTACGCAAAAGGAAAAATTAAACAAATTGAACTCAATAATTTATATGTAAGCGATATTCCTTTTGAAGTAACCACAAACCAAACGGTACAAGAAGCATTACATTTTGATCAACAAGTACATACACCAGAGTTTACCGCTAAGATGATTAGACAATTGGCCACATCGCCTGATGGTAAAATGGTGATATTTAATGCAGCGGGATATTTATACAAAAAAGAGCTGCCTAGTGGTACACCAGAACGTTTAACGAATGGTTTAGATTTCGAATTTGAACCAAAGTTCAGTCCCGATGGCAAATTTGTGGTTTATACCACTTGGAGCGATGAGTTTAAAGGCGCAATAAAACGTACGGATTTAAAAACAGGAAAAACAGTGAGTCTAACTGACGAAAAAGGTTATTACTACTCTCCTAGCTACTCCAACAAAGGTGATAAAATCATTTTCAGAAAAGGTGTTGGTAACGAAACCTTAGGTTTAACCTACGGAAAAAACACAGGTATTTTCGTAATACCTGCTAACGGTGGTACAAAAACTTTGGTATTAGATAATGGCATTAGACCTCAATTTAATGCTGATGACACTCGTATTTTCTTTCAGGGATACGATTCGGGCAAAAAAGCTTTTAAAAGTGTTGATTTAAACGGCAATAACGAACGCACGCATTACACTTCTCAATATGCTACACAGTTCACACCAAGTCCAGATGGAAAATGGATGGCATTTACAGAATTGTTTAATGCCTACATTACGCCAATGGTTACCGCAGGAACTGCTTTAGATTTATCTGCCGGCAATAGAGCAATTCCATTAGCTAGAGTAACTAAAGATGCTGGCACTTACTTACACTGGAGTGCTGACAGTAAGAAATTATTGTGGACTTTAGGAGAAAAATACTACAATCGAGAAATCAAAAATACATTCACATTTGTTGAAGGTGCACCACAAATATTGCCAGAACCAGATACCGTTGGCTTATCAATGGGTTTAAAGTTAAAAACTGATGCACCTGGTACAGTAATAGCTTTAAAAGGTGCTCGTATCATTACCATGAAAGGTGAAAATGTAATTGAAGAAGGCACGATCTTGGTAGAAAACAATAAAATTAAAGCGATCGGAAAAGTGGATGAAGTGCCAATTCCAGCGGACATTAAAGTGCTTGACGTAACTGGAAAAACTATAATGCCAGGAATGATTGACGTTCATGCACATTTGAGAACTAGTCCAGATGGTATTAGTCCGCAACAAGACTGGTCTTACTTAGCTAATTTGAGTTTTGGTGTAACAACTTCACACGACCCATCTAGCAATACTGAAATGGTTTTCAGTCAGAGTGAAATGTTGAAAGCGGGCAGAATGGTTGGTCCTCGTTTATATTCTACGGGCAGTATTTTATATGGCGCCGATGGCGATTTTAAGGTTACAGTTAATAGCTTGGATGATGCTTTGTCGCATTTGCGTCGTTTAAAAGCTGTAGGTGCATTCTCTGTAAAATCTTACAACCAACCACGTAGAGACCAACGCCAACAGATTTTGGAAGCTGCCCGCCAGTTGAAAATGGAAGTGGTTCCAGAAGGTGGTTCTACTTTTTATCACAACATGAGTATGATTGCTGACGGCCATACAGGAATTGAACATAGTATTCCAATTGCGCCGGCTTACAAAGACGTAACTAGCTTTTGGAACAACACTAAGGTAGCCTACACGCCAACTTTAATTGTAGCTTATGGCGGGCAATGGGGTGAAAATTATTGGTACGACAGAACTAATGTTTGGGAAAATGAGCGCTTGTTGAATTTTACGCCAAGGGCGATTATAGATTCGAGGGCTAGACGTAGAACGACTTCTGAATATGGCGATTACGGTCACATTGAAGTGGCTAAAACCACTAAGCAAATTGCTGATGGAGGTACAAAAGTAAATTTAGGTGCCCATGGACAAATACAAGGTTTAGGCGCACATTGGGAGCTGTGGATGATGGTGCAAGGAGGAATGTCGCCTCTGCAAGCTATTAAAGCCGCTACTTTAAATGGTGCCGAATATTTAGGTATGGGTAAAGAATTGGGTTCTTTAGAAACCGGAAAATTGGCAGACCTTATTATCATGGAAGATAATCCCTTAGAGGACATTAGAAACTCTGAGAAGATTAAATATGTGATGATTAACGGCCGTATTTACGATAGTTTAACCATGAATGAAACTATTAGTCGTGAAAAGTTAAGACCTAAGTTATGGTTTGAAATGGATAAAGGGGTTGCTTTTTCATTGCCGTATAAAACTTCAGAGACTTGGACGTTTACAGTGCCTAATTGTGATTAATTATATTTCGTCATTTTGCAGAAGAATAAGGAGAAATCGAGCGAATTGTTATCAATGGTTAGATTTCTCTCTGCGTTCGAAATGACGGTTCAAAAAAATTAGTACAATAACCTACCTACAACACCAACAAACCAAACTCCCTTAGCGTATGAATTGGTTTAGAATACCAGAACAACTCAAAGTGTTCAATATTATTTTCAAAATCAGTCTTTAAGTCTTGAAAAGTTATTGGCTTTTCGTTGGATACAGTAATTCTATCTAAAATGTCTACCAGCCATTCGCCTTCTGCTTTATTAGTTTGAATGCTAAAAGTTTCCTTCTTGCTGTGGAAATTTAAAGTCATCATTTCCCAAGTATTACCTTTTTTAGATTTGGTAAAGGTTTCTGTTGTGGGCTTCCCTCCTAACCAAACAATTTTGGCAGTAGGTTTTACATTAAAATTATCGCCATCATTTAAAGCTTTATCAATAAAATTAGGAGCAATGGTAGTTCTAGGAATTTTAAAGTCGAACCAATCTTGCAATTTGTAATCGAAACAAATACCATGCATGAAATTGAAGAGCGATTTCTTTAAACCGTAACTAAATTTATTGTGGTCAATTCCAGTTTTATCAGTGTAATTGATATCATTATTGGCGAAACTCCCAATCTCTTCGGTTTCTTTAACCACGCCAAATTTCTCTGGATACAAACCTACAGGACTGTGAGCGGTCATTGCAAATTGATGCCAAAACCCAGACTGTAAAACTCCAGCCTCAAATAACTGACGAACCATTTCTAAACTATCAACTGTTTCTTGTACCGTTTGTGTTGGATAACCGTACATTAAATATGCATGAACCATGATGCCAGCTTCGGTGAAATTTCTAGTTACTTTGGCTACTTGCTCTACCGTTACACCTTTGTCAATTAATTTCAAAAGCCTATCAGAAGCTACTTCCAAGCCACCCGAAACTGCAATACAACCCGATGCTTTTAGCAACAAACATAAATCTCCAGTAAAACTTTTTTCGAAACGAATGTTCGTCCACCAAGTAACGGTAATTTTTCTACGTAGAATTTCCAAAGCCACTTCACGCATCAAAGCTGGCGGTGCAGCTTCATCCACAAAGTGAAAACCATTCTGACCAGTTTTTGCAACTAGGTCTTCTATCCTATCCACAATCTGTTTGGCTGCTACAGGCTCATAAATTTTAATGTAATCTAACGAAATATCACAGAAAGTACATTTACCCCAATAACAACCATGTGCCATTGTTAGTTTATTCCAACGACCATCACTCCACATGCGGTGCATCGGATTTATAATTTCGATGACCGATATGTAGCTATCCAACAATAAATCAGAATAGTCAGGCGTACCCACATCAGCTTGCTTGTAGTCGCTTCTTAAAGCATCGTTTCTGTACGTAACTTCCCCATTTTCTAATAAAAAAGTTCTTTTGTAGAGATGAAAATCACCGCCTTTTATAATAGCGTTACACAAAAGCTCTATCGGCAACTCTCCATCATCCAATGTGATATAATCGAAGAATTCGAAAACTCTTTTATCAGATAACGAACGTAATTCAGTATTTGGAAAGCCGCCACCCATCGAGATTTTAATATGGGGATAGTTCTGTTTTACAAATTGCGCACAGCGAAAAGCTGAATACAAATTTCCTGGAAATGGAACTGAAATTAAAAATAGCTTCGGCTGAACAATTTCAATTCTATCTTTGAGAATATCAATTAGGATGTTATCAATATAAGTGGGTTCTTGGTTTAAAGCTTCGTACAGCTCGTCAAATGAATTAGCACTTCTTCCTAATCGCTCTGCGTACCTGCTAAAACCGAAGTTTGGGTCAATACATTCTACAATAAAATCTGAAATATCTTCTAAATAAAGTGTGGCTAAGTGTTTGGCTTTATCTTGTGTGCCCATGGCACCAAAAGCCCAATCAAGTTCTTCTAATTGCGCAAAACGCGAAGCTTCTGGCAAGAAATCTTCCTGACAAATCTGTAAAGCCAAGGTAGGATTTTTGCCTTGCAAAAAAGAAATCACTGCATCGATGGTTTTTAGATACTCCTCTTTTAGTGAAATAATACGTTGTACGTTAAACGATAATTCAGCTGCTTGATTAGCCGAGGCATGAGCAAACAAATCTGTCAATCCTTTTTTAGAGAAAAGTGATAAAATAACTTCTATACCTAAATCTGCTTGAGTTGCAGAAATACCTTTTGTATTTAAAAACCCTTTAATATATGCAGTGGCTGGATACGGTGTATTCAGTTGTGTAAATGGCGGAGTAATTAAAAAAAGGTCGCTTTGCAAAGGATTTAATTTTCTGCAAAAGTACACAAATGTTTATTTAGAAATACTTTAATGCAATGTAATGAGATTTGAATTATTGGTTGAAATAGCATACAATATTTAGAAATGAATTTATCAAGACCTAAAATAAGCATTATGCAATCTCTTAACTATCAATCGATACCGTTAAAAACAGTGTTTTTAGGCTGTTTTGGCATAACTGTTGATATTCACGCAACTTTAAACACATATATAAAACATGAAAAAAATTTTATTAGTATTCGGCTTAGCTATCGCTGGCCTTGCAGCAAATGCTCAGAGTGAATTTAAACCTACAAAAGGTGATGTAACTACCGAATTTGGACTTACTGGCGGTGTATTGAATTCAGGCTTTAACTTAAACGAAGCTGGAAGCTTATTGAGATTTCGTTATTTTACACAAGAGAAAACTGCAGTACGTTTAGGCTTTAATTTAAGCAGCAACAAAGAAACTGCAAATGCTTATGGTGCTAATGGCGAAACAGGTAACGTTAAAAGAAGTGAAACTAGTTTCCTTTTAAACATTGGTTTAGAAAAACACTTTACTGGAACAGAGCGTCTTTCTACTTATGTAGGTGGTGATGTTTTATTTGGTTACGGAAATCAGAAAGATAACTACACCAATTCTAATAACAACTTCGGTAGCCCTACGTATGTTGCTAATGTATCTGGCGAATTTAAAGGCCCAAGCACGTTAGGTATCGGTTTAAGAGCTGTAGCAGGTGCGGATTACTATTTCACTAAGAAAGTATATTTAGGTGTTGAAGGTGGTTTCGGTTTCCTTTATCAAAAAGAAGGTAAAACTACTACAAGCACAACTGTAGGTGGCAACACCACAACAAATACTAGCGAATCTGCTGGTAACTCGTTCTCTATCGAGCCATCGGTAATTACTGGTGTACGTATCGGTTTTGTATTCTAAAAACATACAACTTGTTAATAGGTAAAAGGGGCTTAACGCCCCTTTTTTCTTTTCTATATATTTTGCGCTATAACAAAACCGCTTGCCCAAGCCCATTGAAAATTATAGCCTCCCAACCATCCGGTAACATCAACGCACTCGCCGCCAAAGTAGCACCCTTGCAGTTTTTTACTTTCTAAAGTCTTAGATGAAATTTCATTGGTATCTATACCCCCACGCATTACTTCTGCTTTGTCGTAACCTTTATCACCTGCTGGTTTAACTTTAAACACATGAATAGTTTGTTCTAAAGTTTCCATTTCTACTTTAGATAAATCGGCGATGGTTTTTGTTAAAGGAAGAAATTTGCCTAAAGCATCGGTAAACTTTTTGGTGTAAAACCTATTTAACAAAGTTGACAACTGTATCCGTCCATTCTGTTGGCGCTCGGTATTTAGAATTTCCAAGACGTTTTGATTGGGCAGTAAGTCAATGGTAATTTCCTGCCCCCTGCGCCAGTAGCTAGAAATTTGCAAGATTGCTGGTCCACTTAAACCCCAATGCGTAAATAAAATATTCTCCTCGAAAGTCATTTCGTCGCTACTTACGCTACAAAAAACTGAATTTCCAGATAGTTGTGAAAACCAAGCTTCATCTTTACCGGTAATAGTTAAAGGAACTAAAGCTGGTGCAGTTTCTATAATATTGAATTGATGTTTACGAGCAAACTTCAATGCAAAATCTGTAGCTCCCATTTTTGGTATAGGCAAGCCACCCGTAGCAATCACCAATTTTGGAGCTGTTAAGGTTTTTGTTTTTCCATTCAACTGATATTTTACCTCATATTGATTTTGTTCGTGGTCAATCGATATTACTTCGGCATTGCAAATAATTTCTTGCTCCATTTCTGCGCAAAGCGATGTAAAAACGCTGACTACATCTTTGGCATTCTTACCCTCCGGAAAAAGTTGCCCCAAAGTTTTTTCTGTTCCATTAATACCGTAAGTTTCAAAAAAACTAATGGTGTCTTCGACTGTCCATTGTTTAAAGGCAGATTTTACAAAATGCTCATTGGCAGAAATGAATTGTTCGTCGGTAGCTCCAATATTAGTATAGTTACAACGTCCGCCGCCAGAAATTAAGATTTTAGCTCCAGGCTTGTCATTTTTTTCTAAAACGATTACGTTCTTTCCTAAGAAACCAGCCTGTACGGCACACATTAATCCGCAAGCACCCGCACCAATAATTATCGCATCGTAATCCATTTGACAAAGGTAAAGGAAATTGTTTTATCACTTAATGGTTTTATTGTTGCAAGATTGTATTTCCATTGATTATAACGCTGTTCCGGATTTGCAATCCGGAACTACCTATCTGCGGATTTTAAATCCGCGGCTATAAAAGTCGAGATTACAAATCTCGACTAGCTAGTTTTTTTAACATTTAACGCGAAGATTTTGAAGTTTTCGCAAAGTGACGCAAAGTTTTGTACTGTTTTGAATTAAATAGCCCTGACAGTAGCGAACACGTAGTGGCAAACCTATGTGTTAGCCAAGAAGTAAAGCGAATGGCAGGACTTTCGGGAAATAGTAGCATTGTTGTTGCGCTTCTAATGGTAATCTAATGTGTAATTAACCCCAACTGTATGCTTATTTTTTGTTATTTTTGTGGCAAATTTAAGTGATAATGGCAAAACAGATTAGCGAGTTAAAACTAGGTATTTTAGGCGGTGGACAATTGGGAAGAATGTTAATTCAGGAAGCAATTAACTACAATTTGACAACTTTAGTGCTAGACCCAGATGCCGATGCTCCATGTAAACACATTGCCAATTATTTTGAAAACGGCTCTATCACCGATTTTGATACAGTTTACAATTTTGGCAAAAAGGCTGATATTATTACGATCGAGATTGAAAAGGTAAATGTAGAAGCTTTAGAGCAACTGGAGAAAGAAGGAAAATTGGTTTATCCGCAATCTAGAGTAATTAGATTAATTCAGGACAAGGGTGTTCAGAAGCAGTTTTTTAAAGAAAACGATATCCCTACTGCTCCTTTTATGTTGGTAAATTCTAAGGAAGATTTAACCAGTGAAAAATTCGCCTTCCCTTATATTTTGAAGTTACGCAAGGATGGTTACGACGGTAAGGGCGTAATGAAAATTAACAACGCTAACGACGCAAAAAACGCTTTCGAAGCCCCTACTTTGATTGAGGAGCTAGTACATTTTGAAAAGGAAATTGCTGTAATTGTGGCCAGAAACGCCAATGGCGATGTAAAAACCTTCCCGATGGTAGAAATGGAATTTAACCCAGAAGCAAATTTAGTTGAGTTTTTAATTTCGCCGTCTACGTACCCTGAAAGCATCCAAGAACGTGCGGAGAAAATAGCCAAAGATATTGCCGCTGCATTAAATGTAACAGGTATTTTGGCAGTAGAAATGTTCGTTACCAAACACGGAGATATTTTGGTAAATGAGTTGGCTCCTCGTCCGCACAATAGTGGGCACCAAACCATAGAAGGCAATTACATTTCGCAATTTGGGCAGCATTTAAGAGCTATTTTTAATTTGCCTTTAGGCGATACTCGTTCTATTTCTAATGCCATTATGGTGAATGTCTTAGGCGAAAAAGGTCATGATGGCGTGGCAAAATATGATGGTTTAGAAAAAATACTAGCGATTGACGGCGTTTACGTGCATTTGTATGGAAAAAAATATACGAAGCCGTTCCGCAAAATGGGTCATCTAACCATTGTTGACCAAAACCGTGAAAAAGCGATTGAGAAAGCTAGGTTTGTACAACAAACTTTGAAAGTGATTTCTTAAACAGATTTGAGAAGTGAGATATGAGTATTGAGAATCGCCAAGCAATCTTGATACTTGATACTCAAATCTAAATACTAATTATAAAAATAAAACAACCATAAAATGAAAGTTGGTATTATCATGGGCAGCAAGTCTGACTTACCTGTAATGCAAGATGCGGCAGATATTTGTACAGCATTTGGTGTAGATTTCGAAATTACTGTGGTTTCGGCTCATCGCACACCGGACCGTATGTTTACTTACGCTAAAGAAGCGTCTAATCGTGGCATTAAGGTAATTATTGCCGGTGCTGGTGGCGCTGCGCATTTACCTGGCATGGTAGCTTCTATCACTACTGTTCCTGTAATTGGTGTTCCTGTAAAATCTTCAAATTCTATTGATGGCTGGGACAGTATCCTTTCTATTTTGCAAATGCCAAATGGTATTCCGGTAGCTACAGTAGCTTTAAATGCGGCAAAAAATGCTGGTTTATTGGCGGTGCAAATCCTATCTACTGCGCAACCAGAGTTAGCAGAGAAAATGCAAGCATATAAAGACGATTTGAGAGCAAAAGTTGAAGAAACTGCTGCTGAAATGGAGAAATAGTCGGGAAATTGGAAAAGTGATTTAGTCCGAAAGATAAATTAGTCTTGAATATTTGATGAGTATATCTTTCGGACTTTTCTGTCTATAAACGTCCCAACTTTCTAATTCAAATTCGGGTCTGTAGGAAAGTTACTTACGTGTGCATATTTAGGACCTAAGTTGATGATCACTTCTTTCCAAAGCTCCTCTTCGTTTTGAGAAAAAATGGTGTCTTGATGGTATTGGTCTGAAACAATCCAGGTGTTCGTTGCAATTTCATCATTCAACTGTTCAAATCCCCAGCCAGAATAGCCTATAAAAAACTTTACTTCATCTTCTTGGATGCTATTACTGTTCATTAATAATTTAAGTGTTTCAAAATCTCCACCCCAATACAAGCCATCCGCTATTTCCTCCCCACTGTTCATTCTATCATAACAACGATGTACAAAATGAACGGTATCAATCTCTACAGGACCACCAATAAATACTGTAAAATCTGCCGACCATAAGTCTGGAATTAAATCCTTGACCAACAAATTACTCGGTTGATTTAAAATAAATCCAATAGAACCTTCATCACTATATTCGGTAAGCAAAACTACAGAGCGTTTAAAATTTGGATCGGCCAAAAAAGGTTCCGAAATTAACAACTTACCAGCAG
>Ga0256901_1000368_pt1 | contig 26388 bp, 27 predicted proteins | sample MC6MC0689MT_FD_190200 | JGI IMG/M metagenome (GOLD analysis project Ga0256901, IMG submission 190200) | Metatranscriptome of enriched soil aggregate microbial communities from Iowa State University, Ames, United States - MC6-MC0689-MT... | ecosystem: Environmental > Terrestrial > Soil >... | reverse complement strand
TTCAGGAAATACCTTTTTCATTTGCGGTCTGATAAATTTATCCAACCCGTAATTATCGTCAATATGCAGGAATCCGCCACCAGTTAAATATTGACGTAAATTTTTCACCTCCTGATCGCTGAAAACAACATTCCCATGGCCCGTCATGTAAACAAAAGGGTAATTAAAAAGCTCCTTCGACCCTACTTCAACAATACTTTCTTCCGGATAAAAATTGGTTTTTAAATTGGAATTGCAGAAAGAAATTAAATTGGGCAGTGCAGTTCGATCGGCGTACCAATCTCCTCCCCCATTATACTTTAGTTTCGCCATGCGGTAGGAAGGAACAGTAAATGCAATAAGAACAAGGAATAAGGAGCAAGGAATAAAGACAAACGACAATAAACGCATCCGCTTGGACAGTAATGAACCTAAAACTTTTAACTTATAACATTCAACTCTTTTCATCGGTTAAGGTAATTGATTTCAAAACAAACAGACAATGCAGCAGTTTCAGTGCGCAATCTGTTATCTCCTAAAGTTAATGGTTTAAAGCCTTTGTTCAAAGCCAAATTAACTTCTTCAGGTGTGAAATCTCCTTCTGGGCCAATGAGTACTAAATATTTATGATGTGGGATGATAAGTTCAGAAATGTATTTTTTTTCCTGATTATCGATGCAGTGAGCAATGAGTTTAGTTCCCTCAAATGGTGTTTTAAACAACGTACTCAGCGATACAGCTTCATTTAATTTGGGATGATAAGCTTTAATAGATTGTTTAACTGCAGAAGTGATTACTTTGTTCAAACGATCTTCTTTCACTACCCGTCTTTCAGACCGATCGGTAATAATTGGGGTAATTTCGTCGATTCCGAGTTCAGTTGCCTTCTCTAAAAACCACTCCATACGATCGATATTTTTTGTAGGCGCTACTGCAATATGCAGGTAATGATTTCGCTTATGGAATTCAGTTTCTACTTTAAGAACTTTCATACTAACCTTTTTTGGGTTATCTGACGTAATTTCTGCTGTGTAAAAACCACCTCTACCATCAACCAAATTTACCAAAGCACCCACGGGAAGCCTTAGCACTCTTACACAATGTTTACTTTCTTCTTCGTTAAGTGTGTAAGTGGTTTGGGTAATATCTGGTGTATAAAAAATATGCATTGTTGAAATTAGTGAATATCAACCTGATCTTCTTTATTAAGAACCAATTCTAACTTAATGGTTTCGATGTTTTGCTCGGTTTTTTTAAGAATGGTGAACAGATAACCGTATGACATGTTGCTTTCTCCTACATCTGGTATACGTTCAAAAATATGTGAAACCAAGCCGCCAATGGTATCGAAATCCTCATCTTCTGGTAAATCATGTGGCAGGTGTTCATTTACATCGTAAACCGTTGCAAAAGCATTTACGATAAATTCATTATCAGACACTTTCTCTACCAATGGTTTTTCTTCATCGTACTCATCCTGGATCTCGCCAACCAACTCTTCCACAATATCTTCCAGCGTAACCATACCTGCCGTTCCACCGAATTCGTCTAAAACAATAGCAATTTGAATGCGGTTGCTTTGCAGCTCACTCATCAAATCGTTTATTTTCTTTGTTTCCGTAACGAAGTAGGGCTTACGAATAATATCGTTTAATGTCCAGTGTTGATTTCCTGCTGCAACCAATGGTAAGATATCCTTGGCATGAATGATACCAACAATTTTATCCATAATTTCATCATAAACAGGCAAACGGGAATAACCTTCTTTGATGATTTTATCAACAACTTCTTCTTTTACTGAGGTAAGTTCGATGCCGGATATTTTGGTTCTCGGAACCATGATGTTCTTAACCACACGCTCATTGAAATCAAAAACGTTTTTGATCAGCTCGTGCTCATTGTTATCCAATGCACCACTTTCTTTTCCCTGATCCAACAGGTATTGTAACTCTTCCGTACTGTGAAGCGATTCATGACCTGCTGAGGTATCGATACCAAAAGGTTTCAAAATCACAGCTGCAAGACTGTTCAAAGTCCAAATAAATGGCCTAAAAACAACGTAGAAGATTTGTAGTGGAACAGATACAAATAATGTTGTGGCAACCGGCCTTTGAATGGCAAAAGATTTAGGAGCCAGCTCACCAAATACGATATGCATTACGGTAATTAATGAAAAGGCTACTATGGTTGATGCCGTATGGATGGTTGCATCGCTGAAACCCCATTCAAGGCTATCAAATAAATTTTTAAAGATGGTATGCATTACACCTTCACCAACCCAACCTAAGCCAAGTGAGGCAAGGGTAATACCAAGCTGTGTAGCGGCTAAATAACCATCCAGATTATGAATGATTGTTTTAGCCATTTTACCAACGCGGCTTCCTGTTTTTGCTTTAATTTCGATTTGAGATGCACGAACTTTCACGATAGCGAACTCTGCTGCCACAAAAAATCCATTCAATAGCACTAAAAATAATGCTAGAAATAATCGCCAACCTACCGAAGTAGTATCTGGTTCTTCTAACGCAACCAAGATTAAATTGGTGGGCAATATTGCACTTAACTCTGTATTTAAAAACAAGCAGGCCGTGGGTAAATCCATTATGCTAATTCTCTAAATGTTGTATTGTAAAGTTCTATACTTTCTTTAATTACCTTATGTGCGTAACGAACTCCTAATAGATGTTCGATAGTTACGTTTTTACCTTCTAAAGCTTTATAATCCTGAAAGAAACGAACAATTTCTTTCATTTGGTGTGGTGGTAACTGATCTAGATCATCAATATAATTAACCGACATATCATGTGCAGCTACAGCAATGATTTTATCATCCTGCTCACCATTATCTACCATGTGCATTACGCCAACAACTTTAGCTTCAATTAAGGTCATCGGGTAAACATCAACAGAACAAAGTACCAGAATATCTAATGGATCCTTATCATCACAATAAGTTTGAGGGATAAAGCCATAGTTGGCAGGGTACATTACTGATGAAAAAAGAACCCTGTCTAATTTAATTAGTCCTGATTCTTTATCTATCTCGTATTTGGCTTTTGAGCCTTTTGGAATTTCAATGATTGCGTTAACTGTTTCTGGAAGGTTACTTCCTGGAGATACGCTATGCCATGCGTGGTTTTCTTCTTTTGCCATTTTTAATTTAAATCTGTCTTTTCCTCTTCAGCGCTATTAACTTTACTTTTCACAAAGGTAATCAATAAAGGGATAGTTGTGATAGCGATAAAGCCAATAATAATATATAATAAGTAATCGTTAATTTCCTTTTCAAACCTTTTGCCCAAAAAATAACCCAATAAGGTAAGTGAACAAATCCATAGTATTGCTCCAACAACATTATAAAACGCAAATCGTTTGAAATCTAATTTTACTACGCCTGCAAAAATTGGAGCAAAAGTTCTAACGATCGGAACAAAGCGACCCATGATGAGTGCGAAGGCTCCTTGCTTGTTATAATAGGCCTCAGCTGCCTTTAGATATTTCTTTTTAAAGAAAAAACTATCTTTTCGGGTATACAACAAAGGACCAGTCCGCCGACCGAACCAATAACCAGTAAAATTACCAGATATTGCGGCGACACATAAACCTGCAAGCAATACAGCAATATTCACGTCTAGTTTTCCTGTGGCAACAAACATGCCTGCGAGGAACAATAAATAATCGCCTGGGAGGAAAAAACCGAAAAACAGACCTGTTTCTGCGTAGATAACAAACAGAACAAGATAGAAACCGCCCTCCCTCAATAATTTTTCGGGGTCAATTAAATGTTGTAGGTTATTCCAGAAATCCTGCATATTTCAATTATTCGTAAAACTACAAATAATTATCTAACAAGTGTATACCTATATCAGGTTTAAAATGATTGCTGGATAAATACCCAAAATAAGGGTGATAGCCACCGAAATTGCCAATACTACTTTGTATTGAACCGGAGCGGATAGCTCAACTTCTGCACCATCTTTAAACCAAACCGCTACGATAACCCTGAAATAGTAGTAGAAACCTACTAATGCATTTAAGATTGCGAAAGCAACTAGAATGGTATTGTATTGCTCCATTACGTTCAGGAACATAAGGTACTTACCGATAAAACCAGCAGTTAATGGAATTCCTGCCAGTGACAACATGGCAACAGTAAGCGATAGGGCAACTAGGGGATTCTTTTTCCCTAGGCCATTAAAGCTATCAAAGCTATCACTTCCGGTTTTCTGTTTAACAAGAATTAAAACCGCAAATGCGATAATTGATGCAAACGTATAAGCGGCAGCATAAACTAAAACACTATTTTGAGAATTAGCACCAATTACAACCAGCGAAAACAATAAATAACCTGCGTGAGAAATACTTGAATAGGCTAACATGCGCTTAAAGTTTTTCTGGAAAAGGGCTGTAATATTCCCAATAAACAAGGTAAGAAAAACGATAACAATTAATGGTTGAACCCAAAAATCGTGAAGCGGTTCGAAAGCATCCGCAAACAATCTCAAGAAAGCTGCGAAACCTGCTGTTTTAACTACTGTACTCATGAAAGTAGTAATCAACGTTGGCGAACCCTCGTAAACATCTGGCGTCCAGAAGTGGAAAGGTGCAGCACCAACTTTAAAGCACAAACCAATCATCATAAGGATCACTCCAGGATAAAAGATGGGAGAAATCGCTTTGCTGTTATCTACCAAATAAGCCTGGATTTTATCTAAGTCGAATGAACCAGTAGCTCCGTAAATCAAAGTGATACCAAATAATAAAAATCCGGTAGAAAACGCTCCCATTAAAAAATATTTTAATGAGGCTTCGTTTGAGGCAAAATCCTTTTTACGAATACCGGCAAGGATATATAAACTTACCGACATGATTTCCAGACCCACAAATAACATCGCCATGTTTTTGTATGATACCATCATAATCATCCCCGCAAGGGCAAAAAGAATTAAGGTATAATATTCAGCTACGTTATCGCTTTTAGCGTGAAAATAGTTTTGTGTTAATAGGAAAATCAATAACGTTCCAACAATACAAACGCCAGAAAATGCCAAGGCAAAATTATCAGTCTGCATCATGCCGAAGTGTACAGCATTGCCATTCCATGCAGCGGCAGTAAAGCCTAAAGCAGTAAGTAAGCCAACAACAGTAAGCGGTAATAATGCTTTTTTTGCTTTAAACAAACCTGCGTAAAGAACAATAAAAGCGGTTATACTAATGGTTATAATAATATTCATTGCTTATTTTACTGATGTTAATTTTTGATTTACCTGTTCTAATAAATGCTGTACAGATGCCTCTGTTAAGTGCAATAACGGTTTAGGATATACACCCAAAATGATGATTAAAGCACAGATGATGTAAAGAACCAATTTCTCAGTTCCTTGAATGTCTGTAAAAGTGATCGTTAATTCATTGGTTTTACCAAGCATTACATTTTGATACATGCGCAACATGTAAACTGCTCCGAAAATGATGGTTAATCCGGCAATAGCTGCAGCCCAGATGCCGTAGTTATATACGCCCATCAACAACAAAAACTCACCGATAAAACCATTTGTTCCTGGTAATGCTACGGTTCCTAAAACAATGATTAAAAAAGTTATTGCCAGTTGTGGTGCCGCTTTAGCGATCCCACCCAATTCTTCAATTTTGTTGGTTTTTACTCTTGAGAAAATAATGTCTAATACGAAGAATAAACCTACTACGTTAATACCGTGACTTAGCATCTGTACCATTGCACCTTGCATACCTTGTTGGTTCAATGCGAAAATACCTGCAGCAATTAATCCAACGTGAGCAATTGATGAATAAGCCACCAAACGTTTAGCATCTTTCTGTGTGAAAGCGATTATCGAAGCGTAAACAATACCGATGATCGAAAGTAGCATTGCTAAACAAGACCAATCCTGAACACCAGCCGGAACAATTGGCAGCAACCATCTGATTACGCCATAAATACCCATTTTTAACATGATACCTGATAATAACATCGTTCCTTGTGTAGGCGCTGCTGTATAGGTATCTGGTTGCCAGGTATGGAAAGGAAAAATCGGCATCTTAATTGCAAAAGCGATGAAGAAGGCCCAGAAAATCCATCCTTGTTGTGCACTATCTAAATTAAGCGCATAGAATGCTTGAATTTCGAAATTATTTGCTGGGTTTTGCAAGTAAAGATAAATAATTCCCATCAGCATAAACAATGAACCTGCAATCGTGTAAACGAAAAACTTCATGTTAATGCGGATTCTATCTTTTCCACCCCAGAAGGCGCAGATGAAATAAATCGGAATCAATGCTGCTTCCCATCCAATGTAGAAAAGAAAAGCATCCATTGCCGTAAACACCAATAACAGGCCAGTTTGCATGAATAAAATCAATGCATAAAAAGCAGAAGGATTTTTATAATCGTGTCTGTAACTCGATAAAATAATAATCGGGATTAATAGGTTGGTAAGTAAAACAACCAACATGCTGATGCCATCGATACCGGCATGGAAGCGAATCCCTAAATCAGCAATCCATGGGAGGTTTGCTTCAAATTGTGTACTTGCATTTGGAATGAAGTTGCAGGCAACGAACAAAGCCAGGCCTAAAGAAGCAACCGAAATTACAGTCGAGACTATTTTAGCAGACTTACCTGCAAATGCTGTAATAATAGCACCCACAAGCGGAAGAAATATAAGTAGTAAAAGTTGTTCCATTATTTATTTTTGAACCCTTTTTATATGTAACGAAATGTGTAAACAAGCAATGCGATGATACCAGCAACCATCATAAATATGTAGAAACCTACATTTCCACTTTGTAATAAACGTACGCCCTTACTTGCCTCGTTTGTACTCCAACCCAATCCGTTTACAATGCCATCGATGAATTTGGTATCGATAATTCTGTAGAAAAATCTTGAAAAAGCATCCAATGGTTTTGTAATGATGAAATCGTAAATCTCATCCAAATAGAATTTATGGTAAGATAATTTTGCTAATGCCGAACGAGGTGCTTCATCAGCAACAGGAACACGGGCACCTTTAACGTATCTTGTATAAGCATAAAGTAAAGCCACAATTGCTGATACAACTGAAACGCCCATTAAAGTAAACTCAAGGGAATGACTTAATCCCAATTCGTGTTGCGCAACACCAGCACCACTTAACCAATGAGCCAGCCATTCGTTTCCACCGAAAACGTGAGGAATGTTGATGGCTCCACCTATCGCAGCTAAAACAGCTAAAATTATCAATGGAATGGTCATCGCCTTTGGTGATTCATGAACATGGCTTTCTTCGTGATGTGTACCTCTGTATTTTCCAGAAAAAGTGAGGAACATCATTCTGAACATATAAAATGAAGTTAAGAACGCAGTTAACACACCCACACCCCAAAGAATTGGACTCGCCTGGTAAGCGTGTGCTAAAATTTCATCTTTCGAAAAGAAACCTGAAAAAGGAGGTAAACCTGCAATCGCGATTGTACCAATCGTCATCGTTAAGAAAGTAACCGGAAGTTTTTTCCTTAATCCACCCATGTTGCGCATGTCTTGTTCGTGATGCAAGGCATGGATAACCGAACCGGCGCCTAAGAATAATAATGCTTTAAAGAAAGCGTGGGTTAATACATGGAAGAATGAACCTGTATAAGCGCCAACACCTAGGCCTAAAAACATGTAGCCTAACTGAGATACAGTTGAATAAGCCAATACTTTTTTGATATCGGTTTGTGTTAAAGCGATAATTGCTGCAACCAAAGCTGTAGTTATACCAATTATTGCAATGATGTGCTGCGTTAGTGGAGCTAAATCGAATAATACACTCGAACGGGCAATCATGTAAATACCTGCAGTTACCATTGTAGCTGCGTGAATCAGGGCAGAAACAGGTGTTGGTCCGGCCATCGCATCAGGTAACCAGGTGAATAATGGCAATTGTGCCGATTTACCACAAGCTCCAATAAATAATAATATGGTAATTAAAACCAGTGTGTTGTTTCCTGGCAACATGTTCGCCGCCTGAGGAAATATTTTAGAGAATTCAACACTTCCGAAAAAATTGAAGATTAAGAACACACCTAGCAAAAAGCCTAAGTCGCCAATACGGTTCATTACGAATGCTTTTTTAGCAGCAGAGGCATAAGAACTGTTTGTATACCAAAATCCAATTAAAAGGTATGAGCATAAACCTACGCCTTCCCATCCGATAAACATCACAATGTAGTTTGAACCCAATACCAGTAAAAGCATAAAGAAAACAAACAGGTTAAGGTAGGCGAAGAATTTTCCGAATCCTTCATCATCATGCATGTAGCTTGTAGAATATAAGTGGATTAAGAAACCGATCCCAGTGATAATCAATAGCATGATTGAACTTAATGGGTCAACCAAGAATGATAAAGGAATGTGTAAGGTTCCTGCGCTAATCCAATCGAATAAAAATACCTCGTGAGATTTTTGTGTATCGCCTTGTAAACTAAAGAAAATAACTATGCTGATGATGAAAGAAGCTAAAATTACACCACTTCCAATGATGCCAACAAGTCCTTTAGATAAAGATTTTCTGCCCAGCCCATTAACTACAAACCCTAAAAAAGGAAGTAGCGGAACTAACCAAATCAATTGTTCTATTGTCATTCTTACTATATATTTACCACTTAAGGCGATTTAAAACATTAATATCTATCGATTTCGTATTTCTATAAACCATTACGATGATCGCCAAACCAACTGCAACCTCTGCAGCAGCAAGTGCCATAATGAAGAATACAAAAACTTGTCCGGATGGGTCGTTGCTATGTACGGAGAAAGCTGTTAATAACAAGTTTACTGCATTTAACATTAACTCAACCGACATAAAAATTACGATTGCATTTCTACGGGTTAACACGCCAATTACACCAATAGTGAAAATAATTGCACATAAATAGATGTAGTGATTGAGCGGAACGCCTGCCATTTGTGTAGTTAAATTTTCCATTATGCTTCTACCTCATCTCTTTTAGATAATAAAACGGCTCCAACCATTGCTGCCAATAGTAACAGAGATGATAATTCGAATGGTAACAAGAATGGCCCAAAAAGCTCTTTACCCAAGTTTTCTACCAAACCTAATCCTTGATTCTTCAGAATTAAAGGACTGTTAATGCTTGCCGCTTTGAAAGAACCCACAAGGGTTACCACTAAACAACATCCGGCAATAACACCTACAATTTTAATTAATGGCGATTTTACCGGTTCGGTTTCCTTGTTTAAATTGAGCAGCATCAGCACGAATAAAAATAATACCATGATGGCACCCATGTAAACAATGAAGTTTACAACAGCTAAAAACTGAGCATTCAACAATACATAATGTACGGTGAATGTGAAAAAGGTAAGGATCAAGTACAGTACGCTGTGGATCGGATTTTTTGCAAAAATCACCATCAGCGAAAAGATGATACTTAATGTGGCTACGAAATAGAATACTTGTGTACTCATTAATTTGTTATTTGTTTTATTTGTTTCTTCGTCCGTCATTGCGAGGTACGAAGCAATCTTTAATTCGTCACCCTGAATTTATTTCAGGGTCTTCATTCAATAGACGCTGATCCCGAATATTCGGGACAGCATGACGATTGCCTAGTCCGCCATGGTTCGTGTCGTCACGAACCACAAAACTATTTTTTCATCTCCAATGGAGCCTCAACTAATTTATCTTTTCCGTAAATGAAATCCTTACGTAGATAATCTGCCGGTACAATTGGGCCGTCTAAATAAATAGCCTCTTTCGGACAAGCTTCTTCACATAATCCACAGAAAATGCAACGCAACATGTTAATCTCATAAGTTGCTGCATATTTTTCTTCACGGTATAAATGCTTCTCTTCCGGTTTACGTTCCGCTGCAATCATGGTAATCGCTTCAGCAGGGCAAGATAACGCACATAAACCGCAAGCCGTACAACGTTCCTTTCCGTTCTCATCACGTTTAAGTGAGTGCATTCCTCTAAAGTTTGCCGAGAATTCGCGTTCTACTTCCGGGTATCTTACTGTAGCCTCTTTTTTGAATAAGTGGCTGATGGTAATGCCCATACCTTTTGCAATAGCAGGAAGATACATGCGCTCCATAAAGCTCAAAGGCTTTTGTTCCAGTACTTTTTTCTTATTACTTAATGATTCCATAATTAAAACTTCTCTATAATCGCAATCACAACCCCGGTTATTATAATATTGGCAATCGCCAAAGGTATTAAACCTTTCCAGCCTAAATTCATTAGTTGATCATAACGGAAACGAGGGATTGTCCAACGTACCCACATGAAGAAAAAGATGAAGAAAACGATTTTCACAAAAAATACTCCAACACCAAAAAGCGGTGCCCAGGTTGGTCCAAGCAATGTTGCCATATAATCCATACCCGGATAGTTGTAACCACCGAAATATAATGTTGCCATTACTGCTGATGAAACAAACATGTTGATGTATTCAGCAAAAAGGTAAAAACCCAATTTCATTGAAGAATACTCCGTGTGGTAACCGCCGATTAACTCGGTTTCACACTCTGGTAAATCGAAAGGTGCTCGGTTGGTTTCTGCAAAAGAACAAACCATAAAAATTAAAAATCCCAATGGCTGGTATAAAACATTCCAGTGCCAACCGTGTTGCTGGTCAACAATTTCTTTTAAGCTTAAAGTATTAGTCATTAAAAGCAAAGCGATGATCGACAAACCCATTGCAATTTCATAACTGATGTTTTGAGAAGCTGCACGAATAGCACTCAATAATGAGTATTTATTATTGGATGCCCAACCACCGATCATTACACCATAAACGCCAAGTGATACAACACCAAAAATGTACAGCACACCAACATTGATATCAGCTACCTGAAGTGGAACGATTTTTCCGCCGATTTCCATTGGGCTTCCCCAGGGAATAACTGCCGTACCAATACAAGCACATAATAACGCCAAACCAGGACCAACGATAAATAACCACTTGTTCGATGTAGTAGGAATAATTTCCTCTTTCATGAACATCTTTACACCATCGGCAAGTGGTTGTAAGATACCAAAAGGGCCAGCCCTATCCGGACCCAAACGATCTTGAAGGTAGGCTGCAACTTTACGCTCAGCGTAAGTAGAATACATGGCAATTACCAAACTGATACCGAATATTACCGCTACCAGAATAAATTTTTCTATGATAAAACCTGTATCCATTAGTATTTCACTGATTTATGTAACTCAATTTCATTCGCTGCCTGTAAAGCCGGATTTGGCTTGATAACAGGAAGTGGTTTTAATGTTTCGTAGTGATTAGAAGCAATTACTGAAGTATCATCAATATGCGTTGGATGTTCAATCGTCCAATCAGATGTCGCCTTTTTATCAAAACGACAGGTATTACAAATAAACTCTTCTACTTCTCCGAACTGGTCTTTACGGGCCGTAACACGTAAAACATCTTCTCCTTTATACCAAAGCGTTACCTTACCATTGCACTTTTCATGGTCGCAATTGCGATGTGCATCAACTGGCTTAGTAAACCAAACACGGTTTTTAAAACGGAAAGTTTTATCTGTTAAAGCACCAACCGGGCAAACATCAATTACGTTTCCTGAAAAATCATTATCAACGGCTTGTTGGATATAAGTCGAAATTTCTGAGTGGTCGCCACGGTTTAATATTCCATGAACACGTTTGTTTGTAATCTGGTCGGCAGTGAAAACACAACGGTAGCACAGAATACAACGATTCATGTGCAACTGAATTTTATCGCCAATATCAATACGTTCAAAAGTACGGCGCTCAAACTCATAACGGGTTTTTTGCAAACCATGCTCGTAACCCAAATTCTGTAAATCGCATTCACCAGCCTGATCGCAAACCGGGCAATCTAACGGGTGGTTAATTAATAAAATTTCAACCACACCTGCACGGGCTTCTAAAACTTCTGGCGAGGTAATGTTCAGCACTTCCATACCATCCAACACTGTTGTACGGCAAGATGCAACCAATTTTGGCATTGGGCGAGGGTCTTTTTCCGAACCTTTTGTTACCTTAACAATACAGGTACGGCATTTACCACCACTGCCTTCTAATTTAGAATAATAGCACATTGCAGGCGGAACGATATCACCTCCAATTTGCCTTGCAGCATTTAGGATAGTGGTTCCGTTATCAACCTCTACTGTTATCCCATCTATCGTAACCTTAACTTTTTCACTCATGGTTAATGATAATCTTTATTTTATACTTTATGCCGTCATTGCGAGGCACGAAGCAATCTCTTTTAATATATCATCGCTTTAGGATTGCTTCGTTCCTCGCAATGACGTGGCGATGAAACTTTTGATTTCCCGCCCTGGTCCGTGTCTTCACGAACCAACTCTAAAATTTTATTTTCGTTTCGTGAGGACACGAACCGAGGCAAATTATTTTTCTTCCGTTACCGGCGCTTTCTCTATCGGTGTAGCGTAATTTGCCAAGCCGTAATTCTGCTGCTGACTCTTAACAGGCTCTTTAATGTGCCACTCAAACTCATCTCTAAAATGACGAATCGCACTGGCGACTGGCCAGGCTGCTGCATCACCTAACGGACAAATGGTATTACCTTCAATTTTGCGTTGAATATCCCAAAGCAAATCTACATCATCCATTGAACCATGACCATGCTCAATTTTGTGCAATACTTTTTCCATCCATCCGGTACCTTCACGGCATGGCGAACATTGTCCGCAACTTTCGTGATGGTAAAAGCGAGAGAAATTCCAGGTATTACGAACAATACACTGCTCTTCATCAAAAGCAATAAAACCACCCGAACCCATCATGGTTCCGGTAGCAAAACCACCTTCAGATAATGATTCGTAACTCATTAAGCGAGGTTCGCCATTGGCTAACTTCAAAGTTAAATTAGCAGGCAAAACCGGAACAGATGAGCCACCTGCAACCGTTGCTTTTAAGCGTTTACCATTTGCAATACCACCGCAGTACTCATCAGAATAGATAAATTCTTCAACTGGCAAGCCTAATTCAATTTCATAAACACCTGGTTTTACCAAATTTCCAGATGCCGATATTAATTTTGTACCTGTACTTCTACCGATACCAATTTTCGCATATTCATCGCCACCATCATTAATAATTGGCACCACTGCAGCAATCGACTCTACGTTATTTACTACTGTTGGGCAACCATATAAACCCGCAATTGCAGGGAAAGGTGGTTTAATTCTTGGATTACCTCTTTTGCCTTCAAGAGATTCTAACAATGCAGTTTCTTCACCACAAATGTAAGCGCCACCACCTGGCTGGACATATAATTCTAAATCGTAACCTGTTCCTAAAATGTTTTTGCCCAACCATCCTGCAGCTTTTGCTTCAGAAATTGCTTTTTCCAGGATGCGGATCTGAGGCATCATTTCTCCGCGAACGTAGATGTATGAAACCTTGGCACCCAATGCAAAACTAGATACAATCATCCCCTCAATTAAAGCATGCGGAATGTAAGTCATCAGGTAACGGTCTTTGAAAGTTCCCGGCTCAGATTCATCAGCATTGCAAACCAAATAGCGTGCAACCCCTTCTGGTTTAGCTAAAAAGCTCCATTTCATCCCGGTAGGGAAACCCGCACCACCGCGACCGCGTAAGCCTGATTTCTTAACCTCTTCAACAATCTCTTCAGGTGTTAAAGTTTTAAGGGCTTTTTCTACGGCACGGTACCCGCCTTTTTGGCGATAGACCTCAAGTGTATTGATGCCTGGTACGTTTATATGCTCAAGTAATAATTTGCGACTCATTATTTTTTAGATGTGAGACGTGAGATGTGAGATGTAAGACTGCTGCCTAATCTCAAATCTCAAATCTAGTTTCTCAAATCTTGTTCTTTAAATCTTCAATCAGTTTATCTACGCTATCAGCAGTTAAGTTTTCGTAAAAAGTGTACTCCGGGCTAATTTGCAACACCGGACCAAAACCACAGGCAGCCAAACATTCAACTCCTCTAAAGCTGAACAAACCATCGGCAGTAACTTCGCCCTCTTTAACACCTAACTTAGCTTCTAAATGGTCTAATATTTTTTCAGCTCCAACTAAACAACAAGGGCCAGTACGGCAAACCTCCAAAGCATATTTACCTTGTGGTTTTAAGAAATACATGGTGTAGAAAGTTGCTACTTCATATACTTCAATCGGCTGAATGTTTAAATATTCAGCTACTTGATCCATTGCAGATGTTGGCACCCAAAGAAATTCTGCTTGCACCAAATGTAATAATGGTAACAAAGCTGATTTATGCTTTCCTTCAGGATAACGGCTTTTAACTTCATCAAATTTGGCAAGCAATTCTGACGAAAATTGTACAGGTGTTTGTTCTTCTACTTTAAGCATCTAATTCTCCTGCAATAATATTCATACTACTCATGTTGATAATGGCATCAGACAATAACATGCCTTCGCTCATTGGTGCAAACATTTGGTAATTTATAAAACTTGGTCTGCGGAAATGTAAACGATATGGTGTACGGCCGCCATCATTAATTAAATAGAAACCCAGCTCACCATTGCCACCTTCTACAGCGTGATAAACTTCTGCCTTTGGTGCATCAATTTCACCCATCACAATTTTAAAGTGATAAATTAATGCCTCCATATTATTATAAACTTCTTGTTTCGGAGGGAGGTAAAATTCAGGAACATCAGCATGAAAAATGCCTTTTTCTTCTGTTTTTAACTTTACAAGTGCTTGTTCAATAATGCGAACACTTTGCCACATTTCTTCATTACGCACTAAATACCTATCGTAAATATCTCCACTTGTACCAACCGGAACTTCAAAATCGAAATCCTGATAAGAAGAATATGGGTCACTTACGCGAACATCATAATCTACACCTGTGGCACGTAAAAGTGGGCCGGTCCAGCTGTACTCCAAAGCTGCTTCCTGAGTAACCTCAGCAACGCCAGCGGTTCTATCTATAAAGATTCGGTTACGGGTTAAAAGGTTCTCGAACTCTTTTAGCGCAACCGGGAATTCTTTTAGGAATTTATTAATTTTTGCAAATGCGATTTCATTGAAATCCCTCTCAAATCCGCCAATTCGACCAATATTTGTAGTTAAACGGGCGCCACAAACTTCTTCAAAAATTTCGTAAATGTGCTCACGGAATTGAAACAGGTAAAGGAAAGTTGTTGTTGCCCCGGTATCCTGACCGATAATTGTGTTACAAATAATGTGGTCGGCAATACGGGAAAGCTCCATGATGATTACGCGAAGATAATCTACACGTTTTGGCATCTGGATATTCAATAACTTTTCAACCGTCATGTGCCAGCCCATGTTATTAATCGGCGATGAACAATAATTTAACCGATCGGTTAAAGGTGTAATTTGATAAAACGGGCGATGCTCAGCAATCTTTTCAAAAGCACGGTGAATATAGCCAATTGTAGAAACGCCGCTCACAATACGCTCGCCATCTAATTGCAAAACGTTTTGGAAAACGCCATGGGTTGCAGGGTGCGTTGGGCCTAAGTTTAGGGTTACCAGCTCACTTTGCGGGTCGTTATCTGTAAATACCGGATGGTTATGATTCATATAAATTACCTTCCAAAAAATTCGTCTTTTTTATCTACTCTGTTCGGGTCTTCCAATGGATATTGTTTCAACATTGGGTGAACGCCTAAATCATCCATATTTAAGATACGGCGTAAATCAGGGTGACCTTCAAATTTAACCCCGAATAAATCGTAGGTTTCACGCTCCATCCAGTTAGCACCTTTCCAAACAGCTGTTGCAGTCGGAATTGTTGGATTTTGCTCTGAAATAAATACTTTAATTCTAACCCTAACTTTCTCTACCATGTTATGCAAATGGTAAACAACAGCAATACCGTGGTCTTTACCAGGATAATGAACTGCCGTAATATCAGTAAGGAAATTGAATTTTAATTCTTCTTTAAGATGTGAAAGCACATTGATGATAACATCTTTGTAAGTTACAAACGTTAATAAGCCATACGGCTCAGAAACAGCAGTAACTTTTTCGCCAAACTTTTCAGTTAGCTTAACGTGGATGTTGTTATTTAGTGTCGTTTCTTCCATTATTTAATGCCGTATTGACCTAAAAGTTCTTTGTAATAATCAGAGTTTCTTCTTCTGCCAGATTCGTTCTTCACTAAATCCTGAATGCGCTGGAAACCATCTAAAATAGCTTCTGGTCTTGGCGGGCAACCCGGAACGTAAACGTCTACAGGAATAACTTCATCAATACCCTGCAACACGGAATAAGTATCAAAAATACCACCGCTACTTGCACAAGCACCAACAGCCATTACCCAACGCGGCTCTGCCATTTGGATATAAACCTGTTTCAATACAGGAGCCATTTTTTTAGCAATAGTACCCATTACCATCAAAACATCAGCCTGACGCGGAGAAAAACTCAAACGCTCTGCCCCGAAACGACCTAAATCGTAGTGCGAACCCATAGTTGCCATAAACTCAATTCCACAGCAAGAAGTGGCAAAAGGTAGCGGCCATAATGAATTTGAACGAGCCAAACCAATCACTTTATCAAGGGAAGTGGCAAAAAAACCAGAACCTTCTATTCCTGGAGGCGCATCAACTATATTAATTTCACTCATGTTTATAAACAAAAAATGCTCATCCCTTTGCAGAATGAGCAACAAATTTACAATATTTTAAAGGCAATTAAACTAGATTAGCCTGATTTAGAACCTTTCTAAATTAGTGTAAACCTCTTTGGTAAGTGTAAATGTTACACATTTCAGTTTGAGGCTATAATTGAGCGGTTAATGGTTTAAAAAGAAAAAAATTTTTAGCTATAAACAGCTTACTTACTAGTTCCAGTCTAGTACTTTTTTCTTAATTACATAGATGAAACCCAATAACAATGTGCCCATAAAGATGAACATTTCAATCATTCCATCCATTCGCAGCGCTCTAAAGTTTACTGCCCATGGATACATGAAGATAACCTCTATGTCGAAAAGCACGAATAAAATAGCAACAACAAAATATTTAATGGAAAATGGCTGACGGGCATTACCAACTGACTTAACACCAGCTTCGAATGTTTCAAGCTTATCGAGTGTTTTACGCTTAGGCCCCAAGAAGTGCGTGGCTACTAAAGTGGTTACTACAAAACCTAAGGCAACAATTACTTGGAATATAATTGGTAAAAAATCTATTGAGGTACTTTGCGCTTGCATAATTATAATTTTCTGATGCAAAAGTAAAAGAAAAAGGCAGAGTAACCAAACTCTGCCTTTTCTAAATTATTTAACTGTGATTACTATTTACCTTTTCCTTTTGGAGCTGGCGCTGACAATTCTTTTAATTTAGCTGCCGCGAAAGTTCCGGTTGGATAAACCGCTACACTTTTATCAAAATATTCTTTAGCTTTTGCTTTATCAGTGTTAAAATAATATCCGCCTAAATTATCATATGCTTCAGATAATTTTTTAGCGTTTGGCGTTACCAATTCAGGTTTTGCTGTTACTTTTTCGATAAAAGTTTCGAAATGAGGAACCATTAAACCTTTTGGTGCTTTCTCATCATCAAGCAAGCTGTTTACACGAGCTCTGTATAAATAAGCATCTGTGGTTTCTGGAGCCAGCTGAGCTACTTTCGCAATTGCAGAATCTGCTTTCACCAAAAGATCTTTTGAAGGATTTTTCTTAGCTGAATACTGAGTTGCATAATCAAAGTAATAAGCTAATCCATCATAGAAATAACTGTATAAAACACCTTTAGCATTTGGATTTGCCGCAATTACTTTATCATAGATTTTTGCTGATTGAGCATATTTTTTAGCATCAAAGAACGTTTTTGCAACTTCAGCTAAAGCATCAGTATTGGTTGAATCTTTTTCAACAGCTTTAGTGATATTGGTTAAAGCTAAACTATCTTGTCCTGACTTTAATTGTGCTTTACCTAAATATAAATAATCTAGTGCAACAATTCTATTTGGATCTTTTTCTTTAGCAAAAAACTCATTCATGCTTGATAGCGCTACCGGATAGTTTTTATTCTCATAAGCAGCCCAACCTTTCATTCTAGACACTACTGCATTTTTTGGATCATTTGCAGGTGCTTGAATACTTGATGCTACTTGCTCTAAGCTTGGATAATCTTTAGCGTAGAATAAAAACTGGGCATAACGTAATTGAGACTCTAATGATTTGTCAGTCAAATCCATATATTTTTTATAGTTCTCAATTGCTTTTTTCGCTTTTGCCTGGTCGGTACCAAAACTACTCCACTGTAAATAAAGCTCGCCTAACTCACGATAAGCCGGACCATAATTTGCATCAGCAGCAATTACGTCTTGCAGCTCTTTTTCGCCTTCAGCAAATGCTCTAGATTCTTTGTACATTTTCCCAATCTGCGTTTTTGCTCTGCGATTGTTTGGATCAACATCGTTTACACGCATATATGGACCTAATGCTTCAGAATTTTTTTTCTGTAATGCATAAGCATCTCCTAAAGCTAAAAACACTTCTGCGTCTTTATCTTTTGAATCTAACTCATCAGCTTTAGTAATATTAGCTAAAGCATTGGTAAAATCAGGTTTCGAAACATCATCACCTGGTTTATCTTGCGCTAAATATGCCTTACCAATCTCAAGATAGGTTTTGTAATTCTTTTTATCGATCTCGATAGCCTTATCGAAATTAGTTTTAGCTGAAGTTGGGTTGTTAGATAACATATCAGCTTCACCTAGTCCGATTAAGTTCAGATTATTTTTGGCATCAGCAGCTATACCGCGGGTGAACACAGCACGAGCTGAATCAATATAACCTGTTTTTAAATAAACTAAACCAAGATTATAATAATTATCGCCATTTGAAGCTTGTGAGCTTACCAGTGATTTAAGCATTGATGATGCTTTTTGATACTGTTCAGCGTCAATGGCTTTTTTCGCGTCATTTAAATTTTGAGCAAAAACTGCAGAACCCATCAACACCAAACCTACATTTAAGGTTATTGCTTTCTTTGAAATTTTCATAGTTCTTTATTGTTTTTTAATAGTGATGAAGCTTGCATGATGAGATATTAATTTGAAATTGACATCATGCAGGTTTTATCGGATATTCTTTTTTTTTAATTAAATGAAGTGTCTTTTAAACTACTTCGTGGTTCAATTTATAATTTGTTATTTTATTACTCTTTTGTCAGGTTAATTTGTCTTGGCATCAACTTGTGTGGACCTAGTCCAGATTTAAGTACAATCAATTGCCCTCGCTGACTCCTTAACCATGTTGCAAATCCTGTGCCTAAACCGTCTCTGCCTTCGCAATCAATAATATTTACGTTTCTTAAGAACGGATAGACTCCATTGATTAAATTATCTTGAGTTGGAAGATAGAATTTATCATCGCCAATTTTACCTTTCAAGTTTTTAACCCCTAGCATTTTAACCTTCGAGAGGTATTCAACTAGTTTTGTATTCCTGTCAGAAACCCAATCTACGCCCAAAATACCAATAAAATTTTTATCTTCTGCTATAAATTTAATAACTTCTGCACTCGTGTTTTTTGAATAAACACCTTGAGCTGGGAACTGACTGATATTCGCCAGTTGCTTAAGATATTGGAAGGTACTTGAATAAGCGTTATCAAAAACCAATTTCTTTCCTGAGTTTTTCCCTTGTAATATATCGATAACTTCTTTAACGGTAATCGTGCTATCAATATTGTCTTTATTGGTAATTAATGCAATTCCATCAACAGCAAAACGGGTAGAATTAATTCTGATTCCTCTTTGTGTATAATATTTTTCTTCCGCTTTAGTTAAAAGGCGTGGCATGATAATCACACGAACGCTATCGTTTAAAAATGCAGGTGTAATTTTCTCTTCGGGTTTAACAGTAGTTTCAAACTTGGCTTTAGGGTAATCCAAACTAAAGATATCGATCTGCTCCTGAACAATCGGGCTAACGCTTTCATCAATCAAAATCTTCAAAGTACCACTAGTCCGTGTTTCCTCTACTTCACCAGATTTTTCTTTTCTCTTGCAAGCAAAAAAAGCGATTAGAATGAATATATAAAGAAAGTTTCTCATCATGGGTTTTTAGTCTCGCCTTCCAAGACTGAGTAATCTTATAAAAGCATAAAATATTAAAAAGATTCCGATTGCGATGCGACCCCATGCCGGAATAAAGTTAAACCTGGAAGCCAAAGGTGCCCAGAAGATAAATGCCAGACCCATTGCTACATAAAGCACAAACATGACTAGGCCTAAAATGAGCAAAAACCGCTGTTTAGGCGATTTTTGCTTAAAAATATCAAAATTTAACATTTACGATTAGTTCAATGTAAAGTTAACGTTGATGTTATATTTTACCCTTACCGGCTTACCATTTTGGATACCTGGGTTCCAACGTGGACTAGCTTTCAATACACGGATTGCTTCTTCATCAGTTCCGCTACCCAAACCACGGGTAACTTGAATATCTGTTAATTTACCATCCTTTTCAACAACGAAAGATAAAAATACTTTACCCTGAACGTTGTTTTCTTGTGCCATTGGCGGGTATTTAATTGCTCCACCTAAATACTTGTAGAACTTTGCAATACCACCTGGGTATTCAGGTTGCTTTTCAATACTAACGAAGTCATAAACTTTGTTATCATCAACCGCAACAACTGCTTCTTGCTTAGGTCCTTCGCCAACCGGCTCTGCGATTCTGATATCAGCAGTTGGATCACCTTTGATATCACGCTGACCTGGATCAGCTTCTTTCAGTTTTTCAACGGTTGGTGGCTCCTCATCACGTACCTGCTCATCTGGCTTTACGATTGGAGGTGGCATTTTTACCTGATCCACTTTTGGTGGCGGTGGCTCCACTGGTGGTGGAGGTGGTGTTTCTGGATTAACTGGGGGCGGTGGAGCGATCACAACCTCTTTTGCCTTTTCTACTACTTCCTCTGTATCCATTGAACCTTTAATAAGGCCGTAGATTTTTGGAGCAAAGAAAAATGCAAGAAAGACGATCGAACCAATAATTAATGCCCGAGAGGTATTGGCCCCGTTGGTTTTACGCAACTGGTAGGCACCGTAGTTTTTGTTTTTACCCTCAAAAACCACTTCAATCCACTGTCTTCTTAATATATCTAACTTTGACATGGTTACTGATTTAACATTTTATAAAATACCTTGTGATTTCATTGATTCCTTTTCGCTATCAAGGATGTTGTCATCATCGATCTGACGAACTTTTACCTTTAATATCTCCAATTCATCCATAATATCAACAAAGTTTTTGAAGTTAGAACCGCTTGTTGGCTTCACCAACACTACGAATTCGCCTTTCACGCCAGATGCATCTGCAACTTTTCTATTTTCGATGATCGATTTTTCAACTTGTGATAAATTTTCATAAGTTGGAGCTGTTGCACCAGCCTCTCCCATATACCATGCTACTTTATCGTTTTTACCTAATAAAATAGTCATCGTTTTAGAAGCTTTCAGTTCCAATCTATTATCCTTATTGTTATCATCTTTATCTGGCTTCACAATATCCATCGCCTGTGGCGTAGAAATTGATGTTGTTAAGATAAAGAATGTTACCAAAAGGAACATCAAATCTACCATCGGCGTCATATCGACTCTTGGCGTGGCTTTCTTCCCGCCTGTGTTTAATTCTGCCATTTCTTATTTTCTTCTAGCTTCTGCGTTAGTAACCAATAAAAATTTGTTTACTTTTTGCTTCTGCAATACATCCACAATTTTTTTCACAACTGGATATTCTTCTTTAGAATCTCCTTTGATACTCACACGCATTGGCTGTGAATTAATCTCAGCTGTAGCGGTACGAGCTTGCAAAACCCATGAGTTAAGCTGATTGTCGGTAGAATCAGTAGGAATACCAGTTTGAACACCTGGTTTCATACGCTCACCACCATCTAATGCTAAGAACGATTTTAAGCCTGAAACAGGAACACCAAATGAAGCTACCAACGAGAATTTTTTTACTTCTTCTGGCGTAAAGCTGATGTTGTACTGTTGTCCAATTAACTCTAAGGTTCTAGCCTTAACTTTTTGGCCTGCCACTTCGAAAAAAACTTTACCCTGACCAATGGTTAATATCGCATTGTTCTCTACCGGCACCTTAAATTCATACGTAGATGAAGGAGTAGATACCGCTAAAGGCTCAGGTTGTTTCGCCGTAGCAGTTAATATGAAGAACGTCAGCAACAGTGCAGCTACGTCGCACATGGCGGTCATATCTGTTACAGTACTGGTTCTTTTAACTTTAATTCTAGGCATAATATTTTAACTTTTTAATAATGATGATCTTTTTTCCGGTTTTCCATAAAGCCGGTAAAAATATTTTCAAAATATTATTTATGCGAGCTAGCGTAAGTTTGAACGATGCTGAAACCAGCTTCATCAATTGCGTAAGTTAACTTGTCAATTTTAGAAGTTAACACGTTATACATGATAATTGCTAAAGTAGATACACCGATACCAGTCATCGTGTTGATCAAGGCCTCAGAGATACCTACCGCTAATGCTGATTGATCTGGAGCACCAGAGTTTGCTAAACCGGCGAATGCACGGATCATACCTGTTACTGTACCTAATAAACCAATCAAAGTACCGATTGATACTAAAGTTGCAATGATAGTTAAGTTTTGCTCTAACATTGGCATTTCTAAAGCAGTAGCTTCTTCAACTTCTTTTTGAATGGCAACGATTGATTGCTCAACATCTAAGTTAGTATCAGCTTCAACTTCGCTATATTTTTTCAAACCAGATTTGATTACGTTAGCAACAGATCCTTGTTGTTTGTCGCATTCTGCTTTAGCAGCTTCGATGTTACCAGCATTTAATAAACCTTTTACCTTAATAATGAAAGTATCTAAGCTTGATTTACCACTTGCTTTACCAATAACGATTAAACGCTCAATTGAGAATACGATTGTAGTTAATAATAGGCCGATCAAAATCGCAACAATTGGACCTCCTTTATAAGCTGTACCTGGATAGTTGTTTGGTAATGGTAAATTTTCGTTGTTGTTGTCGATAAAGTTTGCTGGATCTCCTAATACAAATCTCCAAATGATAAAGCCGATTACAATACAAATAGGAATTACTAATGTTGCAAAAACATTTGAAGCACTTGAAGAGCTCTCTTTTTTAACAGTTGTTGGTTTTGGTGCGTTTGCCATTTTTTTTAATTTTTAGTTTTAGTTCTTGTTTTTAATTTTTAGCTGTTTTTACTTTTGTACTACACACAACGATTGTTATCTGATTTTGTTGCGAAAAACAAATTTATAAATTGATTTTAAATTACAAATTAATAAATCAATAAACAATCAAATCGTTACTTAAGATTTAGTTTACGGTAACCACAAAGGGTGTATAACAAAAGAATTGCCCCAGCTGGAGGCAATTCTTTCACAATAAAAACTAAAAAAAATCTAATTGCAAATTTTTTGGGCAAAAAATGCATTTTAAACCCGATTTAACACAATTTTAACTCTTCCTGGTGTATTTTTGACACTTTAGGTTGTTCAAACTGCTTAAAGTTTTCGGAGAAGGCATTAGCTAACTCGTAAGCTTTAATGAAATACTCCTCCTGGTTGCTCCAGGTTTTTGAGGGATCTAGAATCTCATCTGGTACGTTAGGGCAATGTAAAGGAATCATTAATTTAAATACATGATGCATTTTATAATGGTTATGCTCTAAATCTCCATTTAACGCGGCAGTAATCATTGCTCTTGTGAAACTCAATTTCATCCGTCTACCTACACCATACGGACCGCCAGTCCAACCGGTATTAACCAACCAAACATTAACCCGGTGAGCCTTCATTTTTTCGCCCAACAACTCCGCATATTTTGATGGGTGTAAGGGTAAAAAGGCTTTACCAAAACAAGCAGAAAATGTTAATTGTGGTTCAGTAATCCCAGCTTCGGTACCAGCAACTTTGGCGGTGTAACCACTCATAAAGTGAAACATGGCCTGTTCTACATTTAATTTTGAAATTGGAGGAAGCACCCCAAATGCATCAGCAGTTAAGAAGAAGATATTCTTAGGAACTGAAGCAACAGATGGCAAAATTGCATTATCAATATATTCTATCGGATAAGCTACCCTCGTATTTTCAGTTTTTTCGATGTTTGCAAAATCCACATCTTTGGTATGATCATGAAAATTTATATTTTCCAAAAGAGCACCAAACTTAATGGCGTTATAAATCTGAGGCTCTTTTTCTGCCGTTAGATCAACACATTTTGCATAACACCCTCCTTCGAAATTAAATACTGAATCTTTTCCCCAGCCATGTTCATCATCACCAATTAAACCCCGGTTAGGATCTGCTGATAATGTTGTTTTGCCCGTTCCTGATAAACCGAAAAATATGGCTGTATCCCCATCCTTTCCAACATTGGCAGAACAGTGCATCGAAAGTGTGTTTCTATAGGTTGGGAGAATAAAGTTTAATACAGAAAAAATGCCCTTTTTAATTTCGCCCGTATAACCCGTTCCACCTACGAGGATCATTTTTTTTGTGAAATTGATGATCGAGAAGTTTTCCTGACGGGTACCGTCTATTAATGGATCTGCTAAAAAGCCAGGTGCAGCTATAATTGTCCATTCGGGCGTAGCACCGAGGCTATCGCGATCCCCCCGTATAAAAAGGTTATTGGCAAAAAGGTTTTGATAGGCTGTTTCGGTAATTACTCTGATCGAGATAGAATAGTCAGGATTTGCACAGGCCGAGGCATCACGAACATAAATTTTCTTATCCTTAAGATAGCTTGTTATCTTCGTAAATAACTGATCGAAATGGGCAGGGCTTATTTTAATGTTCACATCGCCCCACCAAACCGTACCCTCAGTTACTTCATCGTTAACGATAAATCTGTCTTTTGGAGAACGCCCTGTAAATTTACCGGTATCTACAGCTAAAGCGCCTGAAGATGCCAATGTGCCTTCTTTATTCAATAGGGCCTCATCAATTAACTCCATTGGAGATAATTGGTACTTTACGGCATTGTTTTCGCCTAGATTTAGATAGCCCAAATCTGGCACATGCAGTTTCTTTTTGCTCATAACAATAAGTTAGTTAGTAAAGCAAAGGTAAAGAGATCTCCACGAAAAAAACTAGCATTTAGCGCTAATAATTTACATATTGTAGCAATTACACTATTATGTAAATAATTTATTTACAGTTATTTACAACTGTTTTTACATGGCAAAAAAAATTGAAAATTACACTAAGATCAAATCCAAAACAGGTAGCAAGGCGATATAATTGGCTACAACAGCGGCATCAACTTAATTAGCCTCCAGCTTTTTTCACTTTGTAACCGTCTTTTTGAAGAATACCCAATACTTTATCTCTAACATCACCCTGAATCATGATTTCGCCATCTTTAACTGACCCACCAACGCCGCATTTGGTTTTAAGCATTTTACCTAGTATGTCGAGATCTTCTGGCTTACCTGTAAAGCCAGTAATAAGTGTTACGGCTTTACCTCCCCTATTCTTTTTATCGAGCATTACACGCAGATCTTGCTGATTATTTGCCGGCGTTACGGTGTCGTCGATTTCTTCCTGGTATTCGAATTCTGGATTAGTAGAATACATGATTCCACCTAAATCGCTAAGGCTATTTTTTTTTGATTTCATAATGTATCGAATTGGTAAACCTTAAGGAATGATCACTTTTAATGAGAGAGGACTGATATTTACCTCAATTTCTGCGCCCATTTGCAGGGGCTCACCATCTACATGAACCGGACCAGCATGTTCCCGAACAATTTTGATGGCCTTACCGCGTATGATTTCGATCATATCGGAAGTTTCTGCAGTACCCTTTAGCATAATGTAGCTCAATACGGGCAATTTCAAAATGGAGAATGGTTTGATAATACAAACATCAAGCAAGCCATCTTTTACAGATGCATTTGGGGATATATAAACATCGTTACCATATTGTGAAGAATTTGCAATGCTTACCGCAAAGGCTTTTCTTTTATACTCTACCCCATCGATATTAATGAGATATTGTTCTGCTTTGTAATTAAAAACTTCCTGGAAACCTAACTTAACATAGCCTGCTAAACCGCGTTTTTTATCTTTCGAAAACGCTGAGCTTAAATGCGCATCAAAACCCATTCCTGCCAGATTAAAAAAACATTTACTGTTAAACGCTGCAGTATCAATATGATCTGTTTTAAAAGCATTAATGGTTAAAATGGCGTGGCGCAGATTTTTCGGGATATTTAAGAATCTGGCTAATCCATTTCCAGAGCCAAGTGGCAACACACCTAAAACTTTTCCATGCTTTAAAACTTTAGTTGCAACTTCATTTATTGTACCATCGCCGCCGGCAGCAATAATTACATCGAAATTTTTTGTAGCCGCCTCATCGGCCAGCTCCGCAGCATGAC
>Ga0256901_1000367_pt1 | contig 26423 bp, 31 predicted proteins | sample MC6MC0689MT_FD_190200 | JGI IMG/M metagenome (GOLD analysis project Ga0256901, IMG submission 190200) | Metatranscriptome of enriched soil aggregate microbial communities from Iowa State University, Ames, United States - MC6-MC0689-MT... | ecosystem: Environmental > Terrestrial > Soil >... | reverse complement strand
CTCCCCAGCCCGTCCGGCCCGAAGGCATAGCCTTCGGTCGTTCATCAGACCGCGCGCCAGTGGCGCGCAAGCGGCCTTCTTCACCCCCGTTGCTACGCAAAAGGGAGGGAGCCGAAGCAGCGGCGCCGGCTTCAGCGCCGCTTGCCCTTGTTTATCGGCCGCCACTGCGCACCACGCCCTGCATGCTTGCGCTCGGTCGCCTGCTCGGCCTGTCGCTGTGCCAGCTTGGCCGCGGCCAGCGCCACTTCCTCGCGCAGCTTGAGATAGCTCTCCAGCCGGGTCTCATCAATGTCGCCACGTTCGATCGCTTCCTGCACCGCACATCCTGGCTCGCTCTGGTGCGAACAGTTGCGGAACTTGCACTGTGTGGTCAGCTCTTCGATATCGGCGAAACCACCTTCGGAAAGGGTTTCCTCACCGGTCGGCTTGAGCTCACGCATGCCGGGCGTATCGATCAGGCAGGCACCGTAGGGCAGCGACATCAGCGCGCGATGGGTGGTGGTATGGCGACCGCGCGAGTCATTGCTGCGTACTTCGTTGGTCTTCATCCGGTCCTCGCCCAACAGCGTGTTGGTCAAGGTGGATTTGCCGGCACCGGAGGAACCCACCAGCACCACGGTATTGCCCGGGCCCAGCCACGGCAGAAGGGCCGAGACGCTTTCCGGGTCCTTGCCGTTGATCGCCAGCAGCGGAATCTGCTGCGCGGCCAGGTCTTCCAGCACCGCCAACGCGTCTTCGCTGTACTCGGTCTGGTCGGCCTTGGTCAGCACCACCACCGGTGACGCGCCACCGCCGCCGACCAGCAGCAGATAACGCTCGATGCGACGCGGATTGAAGTCCGCATCCAGCCCGCAGACGATGAAAACTGTATCGATGTTGGCCGCGATCACCTGCTGGTGGTAATGCTCACCGGCAGCACCGCGCTTGATCGAGGTATGCCGTGGCAGCAACGCGACAATGCGTTTGCCGTCCAGCAGCACCCAGTCACCTACCGCCGCGCGCTCATGGCTGGGGAAGCGCGGCCGCTGCCATTCCGGCGGTGACTCGGTCTTGAGGCTGTTTTCGGGCGCATCGGCGACCACGTAGCCGGAACGGTGCTGCTCGATCACCCGCCCCGGCCGCGCCTGCGGATGGGCGGCAAAGGCCTCCTGCCATTGCGGGTCCTCTGGAGCACCGGGCCAGGGCCAGCCGATATGGCGCAGCGAATCGAAATCGATGGAATCAGTCATTGGGGGATTCTACCGGGGCAGGGCTTGCAGCCGGGAATGGCGGTTCAGTTGAGTCCGGGGTTGGGGCCAGAGCCGAAAAGCAAAGCACCCCTCCCCAACCCTCCCCTGCGCTGCGCGCAAGGGAGGGGGCAAGGCTTGGCTCCCTCCATTTGCCGCAGGCAAGGGGAGGGTTGGGGAGGGGTGCCTTAGCCCTTGCTCCAGCCGTTGCTTTTGCCTGTAACCATTCCCCCATTCCCGAATCCCCAATCCCAGCTTCCAAAGCCCCGCAGCGCAACAATTCAGCTACCATGCGAAGTCCATGCCCTTGATGGCCCTGAGAAAATGTCAAGCCCTGTCAAACCGCTAGCTACCCGTGAACGCCTGTCCGAAGTCCGCTACGAAATCCGTGGTGAACTGGCCCGACGAGCGCGGGAGCTGGAGGCCCAGGGCCGCAAACTGATCAAGCTCAACATCGGCAATCCCGGTGCATTCGGTTTTCGTGCGCCTGCACACCTGCAGCACGCCATCGCCGACGACATGGGCCGCACGGATCCCTACACCCATCAGCAGGGTCTTCCAGTCGCACGTGAAGCGATCGCCGCGGCCTACGCCCGTCGCGGTGCGCCCGATGCCGTGGCTGACCGCGTATTCCTGGGCAATGGCGTATCCGAGCTGATCGACCTGTCGCTGCGCGCCCTGCTCAATCCAGGCGACGAAGTGCTGGTGCCGTCGCCGGATTACCCGCTGTGGTCGGCGGCCACCATCCTCAATGATGGCCGCCCGGTGTATTACCGCTGCCGTCCGGAAAACGGCTTCCTGCCTGATCCGGTGGAGATGGAAGCGCTGGTGTCCTCGCGCACCCGCGCCATCGTGCTGATCAACCCGAACAACCCGGCCGGCGCCAGCTACCCACGCGAACTGCTTGAAAAAATCGTCGCCATCGCCCGCAAGCACAACCTGTTGCTGCTGGTGGACGAGATCTACGACCAGATCCTGTACGACGACGCGCAGTTCCAGCCAGTCGCACCATTGGCCGGCGACCACCCTTGCCTGACCTTCAGCGGCCTGAGCAAGGTGCACCGCGCCTGTGGTTGGCGGGTGGGCTGGATGTTGCTGTCCGGCGCCGGCGAGCAGCTGGGCGAATTCCGTGCTGCGCTCGACCTGCTCAGCGCCCTGCGCCTGTGCGCCAACGTCCCCGGCCAGTATGCGATCGAAGCCGCGGTCAACGGCCCGGACACCATTTCCGAACTGTGCAGCCCTGGCGGCCGCCTGTACGAGACCCGCCGCGCGGTGATCGAAGCCTGCGAGGCCAGCGAGCACCTTTCGTTGGTAGCACCTTCCGGTGCCCTGTATGCCTTCCCGGCAGTGATCGGCCCGGCTGCCCAGGGGTTTGACGACCACGACTTCGCACTCCAGCTGATGGAAGAAGAAGGCGTGCTGGTGGTGCCGGGTTCGAGCTTCAACGTGCCCTACCGCAACCACTTCCGGGTAACCCTGCTGCCAGAGGCCAGCGTGATGCGCGAGGTCTTCGGCCGCATCGACAAGCTGTTGAGCCGTCGCGCCGAGGCGGTTACCAAGGTGGTACAACTGAAGCCACGCAGCGCGGTTGGCTGAATGGACCCGATGGACGATATCCCCGCACCACTCTCCACGCGCTATCTGGCGCTGGGCGACTCGTACACCATCGGTGAAGGTGTGCCGCAGGCCGGCACCTGGCCATTCCAGCTCGCAGCCGCGCTGCGCGCACAGGGCATCGTGCTGGACGACCCTCAGGTCATCGCCACCACCGGCTGGACCACCGACGAGCTGGCCGCGGCCATCGACGCCGAGGCTCCGCAGGGGCCTTACGCGCTGGTAAGCCTGCTGATCGGGGTCAACAACCAGTACCGCGGGCGACCGCTCGCCGAGTATCGCCAGCAGTTCGAACAACTGCTGCAGCGCGCGATCGCCCTGGCCGGCGAAGACCCGCGCCGGGTACTGGTGCTGTCCACGCCGGACTGGGGCTTCACTCCATACGCCCAGCAGAACGGCCGCGATGCAGCCCAGGTCGCACGCGAGATCGACGATTTCAACGCCGCCGCGCACGCCTGCTGCGGCGATTACGGCGTGGCCTTCGTCGATATCACCGCGACCAGCCGCGACGGCGGTGAGACCGTGGAAATGCTGGCCGACGATGGCCTGCACCCTTCGGCCGCCATGTACGGGCGCTGGGCGCAGCTGGCATTGCCAGTCGCTGTCGAGCTGCTCAACCCAGCATCGGCCGCTTGAACCGCCAGCAAGCCACCCCGGCCATGGCCGGCGATCGCGCGCGCGCGATTGCCCAGGCCTTCGCGCCACAGCGGTTCTGGGGCCATCGCGGCGACTATTACTACGCCCTGCTGAAGCTGCGCAGCGACCCGCTTTACCCTGGCGTACTCGACGCCCTGCGCGGCAGCACCGTGCCGCTGCTCGACATGGGCTGCGGCCTCGGCCTGCTGGCCCATGCACTGCGCCAGGATGGCCAGCACATGCGCTATATGGGCTTGGACAGTGATGCCTCCAAGATCCAACGCGGCGCCTGTGCCGCCGAACGAAGCAAGCTGAACAACGTCAATTTCGCTCCGGTTGACCTGCTGGCAACGCTGCCGGCACACCAGGGCAATGTCGCCATTCTCGACGTGCTGCAATACCTGCCTGCCTCCTCCCAACCCGGCCTGCTGCAGCGCGCGGCCGCAATGCTGGGCGAGGAGGGACGACTGGTGATCCGCATGACCGTCGCTGATGGCAGCCGCCGCAGCGGCGTCTCACGGGTTGCTGATCGCGCAGCCAACCTGATTGGCTGGATGCGCTCGCGCCCACGCGACTACCTGGACGTGGACGCGGTACGCGCCCATTTGCTGCAGGCCGGGCTGACCGTCCGCCTCACCCCGCTGTACGGCAACACCCCATTCAACAACTGGCTGCTGGTCGCCCAACGCGGTTGAGCCACGGTCAAGCCGTTTGCACCGATAATGGTGCCATTCCCTGCCGACCCAACCGGGCTGGCGCAGCAACGAGATTCCCGTGAAGAAGACCTACAGCCTCGCCATCGAAGGCAAGCACCCCGACCGCCTGCTGGAAGCCAGCAAGCACGATATCCGCAAGTACACCAAGCGTGAGCGCGGCAAGGCATTGCCGGCCGGCGCAGACACCTGGGCCTTCGACAGCAAGCTCGGCGTGGATGAAGGCTCCGCCAAGCCGGTCGCATATGACGAGCTGTTCCGCGCAATCGACGCGCTGGTTGCCGCCGGCAACACCCAGTTCTACGTCGAGGTGCTGAGCAAGCCGGCCAAGCGCAGCCCGCGCCCGGCGGCAGCGCCGACCCCGGCAGCAGAGACCGATTTCGAAGATTGACCGCCGAAGCCTCTTTGCCACAGGCAAAAGGGGCAAACGGTAGTGCCGAGCCATGCTCGGCATGGGGCTTTACCAGCAATGCACGTGTAGTGCCGAGCCATGCTCGGCAAGGGGGCTTTACCAGCAATGCACGTGTAGTGCCGAGCCATGCTCGGCAAGGGGTTTTACCGGTAAGGCCTCTGCCGAGCATGGCTCGGCACTACACCGGTAACGCTCTGCCGAGCATGGCTCGGCACTACGGATGGCACTTTCCCGACAAGGGTCCCGTCAGGACCCGGCTTTTTCCGCAGCAGCCGCCCGCAGGCGATCCTTCTTGCTCGGCCTGCGGCCCTTGATACCGCCGTTGTCGTCGGCGACCACGCTGGCCACCGGTGCTGCCTGCGTAGGCTCAAAGCCCTCGATCACTTCGGTCGCGCTCGGCAGCCCATGACGTTTGCAGATCAGGCGCCAATGCGCCATCGCAGCAGAATCGACGAAACTCAGCGCCAATCCTTTCTCCCCTGCCCGTCCGGTGCGGCCGATACGGTGCAGGTAATCTGCGGGCGCACGCGGCAGGTCGTAATTCACCACCACCGGCAAACGGGTGATATCGATGCCGCGCGCAGCCAGGTCGGTCGCGACCAGCACCCGCGTTTGACCATCCTTGAAATCCTGCAACATGCGGAAGCGTCGCCCCTGCGACAGTTCGCCGTGCAGTGCCTGCGCATTGATGTCCGCTTTGCGCAGCAGTGAGGCCAAACGGTCGCCGTCACGGATGCTGCCGACAAACACCAGCACCTGCTGCCAATGCGGGTCTTCCAGCAAGGACAGCAGTAACTCCGTGCGACGCGCATTGTCGACATGGATGGCACGCTGCTCGATATCCGGCACGGACTGCTCGCCGATTTCCAGACGCTGTGGCTCATGCAGGCCAGCAGCAGCCAAGGCCTCGATATCCGCTGCAAACGTGGCCGAGAACAGGGCGGTCTGCCGCTTTACCGGCAACTCGGCCAGGATCTGCCGCAGCTCATCGCCGAAGCCCAGTTCGAGCAGGCGGTCTGCCTCATCCAGCACCAGCAGCTGCACCTGCTTGAGTGACAGGGAGTTGTGCGCCAGCAGATCCAGCAAGCGCCCAGGCGTCGCCACGACGATATCCGCGCCGCCGCGCAACGCCATCATCTGCGGATTGATCGACACGCCGCCGACCGCACAGACCAGATGCGGCCGGCGCGGCAACTCCCGGCCCAAGGTGGTGAACACATCGCTCACCTGCAGCGCGAGCTCGCGGGTGGGTACCAGTATCAGCTGCGCCAGCACCCGCGGCTTGCGCGGCGTCGCCATGAAGAAGCGCTGCAGCGCTGGCAGCACATAGGCAGCGGTCTTTCCTGAACCGGTGGGCGCCAACGCCACCACATCGCGCCCCTTCAGCAGCAATGGCACCGCCTGCTGCTGGATCGGCGTGGGCGCCAGATAACCGGCCTGCTGCAGCGCTTGCTGCAGCGCGGGCAACACATAAGGAGACAGGCCGAGTTGGGAAAAAGGCATGGTGTGGGTCCAGGTCCAGAGCGCCGCGCATTGGCGGGGAGGCGAGTCTACGCTGTTGCCTGCGGCAGGCGGGCGCGCAGGCCACGCGCCTGCAACTGCAGCAACACAGCTTCGATGATGGCCAGGTTGTGGCCGTGGGCAGCCCCCTCATGCAACAGGACGATCGCGCCAGGCGCCAGATCCGGCGCAATCCGGGCGACCACGCCCTCCGGCGTGCAGTTCACGCCATCGTAGCCACGTGCACTCCAGCCAATCCGTTCCAGCCGGTGGCGCGCCAGCGCCGCAGCCACGAACGGGTTGGTCATGCCCACCACCGAGCGGTACCAGCGCGGCGGTGCCCCGGCAATGGCCGTCAACGCCTGTTGGCATTGGCCGATCTCGCGCGCCATCTGTGCTGGCCCCAGCGCCCAGAAGCGCGCCTGCGGATGTGAATGGCTGTGGTTGCCAAGGTCGTGGCCGCGCCGCAGCACCTCGTGCACAAGCTCCGGGTGGGCCTGCGCGCGCTTGCCAACCATGAAAAAACTGGCCTTTGCGTCGTACTGGTCCAGCAGATCCAGCACCGCCAGAGTCTCCGGGGACGGGCCATCGTCAATCGTCAGCCAGACATCCGGGCCAGGCGTGCGGCTGACAACCGGCGCATAGAAGCGGCTGTTCGGGAGAAACACCGGCACAACGAACACGGCATGGCTGAGCATCAGCAAGGGCAGCCCCCACATCCAGCCCAGCCGCCACCACAGCAGTACGACCAGCAATTGCGAGAGGATCAGCCAGGGCAACCAACGCCATGGGTGTACGGGAATGCGATGCAGGGTTTCCGGGGCAGTCATTCCCCATGATGCCATGCAGCGTAGAATCAACTGGTCTACGACCACCAATACGAGTTCACGATGTCCCTGGACCCCGCCCTGCGTTCGCGCATTGAATCCATCCTCGGCGCCGACCGCGTCGTCCTGTTCATGAAGGGCCAGCCGACCATGCCGCAGTGCGGCTTCTCGGCCAAGGCTGTTGGCGCGCTGCAGGACCTGGGCGTGCAGTTCGGCCACGTCAACGTGCTGGCCGACCAGGAAATCCGTGAAGGCATCAAGGCCTACGGCGACTGGCCGACCATCCCGCAGCTGTACGTGGACGGCGAGTTGATCGGCGGCAGCGACATCATCCTGCAGATGGCCAACAGCGGCGAATTGAGCAACCTGCTGGGTCTGGCCGCGCCGGACCGCACTCCGCCGTCGATCACCGTGACCCCGGCAGCGGTGGAAATGCTGAAGGGTGCGCTGGCCGACTCCCCCGGCGCGGCACTGCAGCTGAGCATCGACGCACGCTTCCAGCCGAACTTCCAGCTGGCTCCGTTCGACGCCAATGCCATCGCCACCGAGTCCAACGGCCTGCGCGTGCAGTTCGACTCCTCCAGCGCACGTCGCGCCGACGGCATCACCATCGACTGGGTCGACGACATCCGTGGCCAGGGTCTGGCGATCAACAACCCGAACGCACCCAAGCCGGTGCAGGAACTGGACGTGCGCAGCGCCGATGACCAGCTGCGTGCTGGCAGCATCACCGTGGTCGACGTGCGCCCGGCCGAAGAGCGCGCCATCGCCTCGATCAACGGCGCCTATGAAACCTTCGATGCCGGCAACCGCGCGCGCCTGGAAGCATTGCCCAAGGACACCGCGCTGGCGTTCCTGTGCCACCGAGGCGGCCGCAGCGCACAGGCTGCCGAGCAGTTCCTGGCACTGGGCTTCACCAACGTATTCAACATCACCGGCGGCATTGAAGCCTGGTCCGATGGCGTGGACAACAGCGTGGCGAAGTACTGATCCAAGCTGAAACGTGAAACAAAAAAACGCCGGCATTGCCGGCGTTTTTCTTTGCCGCGGACCAGCTGCCACTCAACCGGCGAAGCCACCTTCGGCGAGGAAATCCAGCTCTTCCGGCGTAGGGATTCGGCCAAGCACCGCATTGCGGTGCGGAAAGCGCCCAAAGCGACGGATGATGTCACGGTGCAGTTCGGCGAACTTCAGGTACTCCAGGTCCCCAAGCACCTCGAACATGGCCACCGAGCGGTCCTGGTCGGTCGGATCCTCGGAATGCTCGAACGGCAGGTAGATGAAGGCACGCAGCAGTGGCGGCAATTCGCGGTCCAGGCCTTCCTCGATCGTACGCATGGCGTAATGCCGTGCCAGACCGTCGGTTGCATAGGAATGCGCGGTCCCACGGAAACAGTTGCGGGGGAACTGGTCCAGCAGGATCTGCAGGGCCAGCGCACCATCGGCTGTATGCAGCCAGTCCTCGCAGGCACGCCGGGCAGCCTGGTAGTGCAGGTCGGCGAAACGCTTGCGGAACTCGGCATCGAACGCCTCATTGCGCTCGAACCAGCGCTGCGGACCCGCCGCACGCCAGAATTCCACCACCGTTTTTTCCGTTTCCATTGCAACTCCCTAGGCAACCGCCTACTTACGGGCGGCGCCATCCCCTACCCAATGCTTTGACATTATGAGCGTTGTGCGCCCCCGCTTGGGAGTTAGCTTAATAGCCGGGACGGGGCAAAGGTAGGAAAAGAATGTGAAATAAGTCCACCTGATGTGCGATGTAAGGCACATTTCACAGCCACTTACGGTCCTTTTTTGCGATAGGGTGCTGATCTTTGAACACTCGCCGCGGCACCAAGGGGGAACTGCATGCGTATAGGAATTGTGGTCGATTCGGCCTGCGACCTGCCCCCGGGCTATCTGGAGGCAAACCAACTGGTGCTGCTGCCGATCAGCGTGCGCATCGGTGACACGGTCCTGCCCGACAACCGCGACGAGCAGGCGACCCTGGCTTTCCTGAAAGGCCCGCTCAGCGACCAAGGTGCCGAGGCCGAAACCATCCCCTACACGCAGGAACAGATCCGCGATCTGTTCCTGCAGCGGCTGGTGACCGACTACGACCAGGTGTTCTGCATGACCATCACCCGCACCCGCAGCCCCCTGCACGACAACGCGGTGCAGGCCAGCTATTCCATCCTCAAGGATTACAAGCCGATCCGCCAGGCCGCAGGCTTCAATTCGCCCTTCAGCCTGCGCGTGATCGACACCCAGAACCTGTTTGCCGCGCAGGCAGTCAGTGCGGTCGAGGCAGTGCGCCTGCGCGACAGCGGGGCCAGCGTGCAGCAGATGCGCGAACGCCTGGAACAGGTAGCCGGCAACGTGCACGGCTACATGGTGACCCGCGACCTGTACTACATGCGTGCACGTGCCCGCCACAAAGGCGACCGCAGCGTGGGGTTGCTCAGTGCCGCGCTGGGCAGCGCCCTGGACATCAAACCGGTGCTGCATGGCTACCGCGGCAACACCGAGCCGGTAGCCAAGATCAAAGGTTTCGACAACGCTGTGCAGACCCTGTTCGGCTTCGTCGGAAAACGTGTTGCCGCCGGGCTGATGACCCCGGTGGTATGCGTGAGCTACGGCGGGCCACTGGAGGAACTGCGCGCCCTGCCCGGCTATCCACAGCTGCGCGAGACCTGCGACCAGCACGGCGTCAGTCTGCTCGAAGCGGTGATGAGCCTGACCGGCATGGTCAATGTCGGCAAGGGTGCAGTGACCATTGGTTTTGCCGATGGACCACATACCTTTGGTTGAGCCGGTTTTCTCGACGACAACGTGACATGCGTCGCGTTAGGCTGGGGTCCCTGAAAGGAGCTTCATCATGACCGTGCACTATTCGATCTCGTTGCCTGACCCGGCCAAGGCACGTGGCAGCGATCCGCGCCTGTCGTTCACCGCCAGCGGTGCCGACGCCTTTGCCGAACAATTGCAGGCCGCGCTGCGCACGCCGGAACTGTTCGAGCGCTGGAAAGCCACCCAGGACGAACCCGACGATGTCGACCCGGCATTGGGCTTGACCGATCCGGCCGCCACAGTGACCGGCCAGCAGGCAGACCTGCGCATCAACCTGGTCGCCAGCACCACGCTGCCCGGCGACATCTTCAAGCAGCGGCTGCGGCTGCTCGCCGGCAGCCACTGGGAAATGCGCGATGTGCGCTGAGTCTTGAGTACGCCGGTACTGGTTTCCTGGAGCGGCGGCAAAGACGCCGCCTGGGCGCTGCATGAACTCCAGCAACGCGATGACATCCAGGTTGTCGCCTTGTTGAGCACGCTGACCGAAGGCCATGAGCGCTCCTCGATGCAGGGCGTGCGCCGCACGGTATTGCAGGCGCAGGCTGCCGCCACAGGCCTGCCCTTGCTCGAAGCATGGATACCGCAGGCCTGCGACAACGCACGCTACCTGCAGCGGATGGCTGCTGCGCTGGTCCAGTCACGCCGACAATGGCCTGGACTGGCGACCATCGCCTTTGGTGACCTGCTGCTGCAGGACATCCGAAAATGGCGCGAACAGCAGTACACCACGCTGGGCTGGAACACCGAGTTCCCCTTGTTCGGTCGCGATACCACCGCCCTTGCCAAGGAGATGATCGAGGGCGGATTGCAGGCGCATCTATGCTGCGTGGACACCCAGCACCTGGACGCAGGCTTCGCAGGTAAACGCTTCGACCATGCCTTGCTGCAGGCGCTGCCCAATACCGTCGATGCCTGCGGCGAGAACGGCGAATTCCATACCTGCGTAAGCGCTGGCCCGATGTTCCACACGCAGTTGGCCCTGCAGCGCGGTGATACCGTGCTGCGCGAATCCCGCTACGCCTACACCGATTTCAAACAACAAGCAGCCACGTAAGCGCGAGGTAATACACCTGGCCCGTCAAGCAACGATGACCTCATCGTCGCGAACCGACACCCGGTTCCTGCCCGCGCGCTTGGCTGCATACAGCGCAGCATCCGCATCGGCCAGCAGCTGCGTTGCCATCCCTCCAGCCGAAGGCCGCTGGAATGCGACGCCTACGCTGATGCTGACCTTCCCTTCCGGCAATGCGAGCGCTTCCACGGCCGAGCGCAGGGTTTCGGCAAGCGCGATCACATCGTGCCGCCCGCAGTCCGGCACGATCACCGCGAACTCCTCTCCCCCGTAACGCGCCAGGCAATCCGTTGCACGACGGAGATTGGCCTGCAACCGTGCGGCGACCGCCTGAAGGCAACGATCACCCGCCGGGTGACCGTGCGCATCATTGAATGCCTTGAAATGATCGATATCGACCAACAGCAGACCAAGTCCGTTGCCGCTGCGTCGGCCACGGCTCCATTCCGCCTGCAGTACCGCATCGAACTGGCGACGGTTGGCCACGCCAGTCAAGCCGTCCTGCCTGGCCAACTGATCAAGCGCCGCCTGCCGTTCCAGCAGATCAAGCTGCAGCAGGGTGCTGCGCAGGCCAAAGCCCAGGGTGGCGACCACGAAGCCGGCAACAGCCAATGCCCGTGCGTGGTCCACCACCAGCGTGCCCACCACCAACAGCAGCAAGGGCAGGATCATCGGGCCACCGGCCTGTATCACCCGTGACAGGCGCGGGCCAGGCACCAGCGCCGGGACCGACGACTGGCGTAGCGCAAGCACTGCCAACAACAGGAAAGGCAGGTCGATCAACAGATCGTTGTAAGCGCCGAAGGAATCATCCGACGTGATGTGGTTGATGTAGCCGGCCACCAGCAAGTACGCCAATGCATACAGTGCCAGCGTACGGAAGAAACCCCGATGCTGCGGCGAATCTTCCGCAAGCCAACGCACGACAGCGAAGCCGGCGATGCACAGGTTCTGGATGTCGAACATATAACGCACGTTCGCCATTGCCCGGGCATCGACGTCGATGCGATCGGCAAAGAATCCGGTGTGGACGAAGAACAACACCCCCAACAGCCCTGCCATGGCGGCATCGATGATGCTGATCCGCATCCGCTCGCGCCGGGTGCGGGCAAGGATGAACACCAGCGGCACGCCGTACACCACGTACAGCAGCAGGCTGGCGCGTGGCGTGATATCGGCCCGCCCAGCTCCCAACGCATCGACCATGTTGAGCGCCATGCCGCCTGCCCACAGCAGCATCGCCAGCGCAACCGCATACCAGCCGAGCGCGAAGCGATCCTGCCGGGCGCGCCACACGCAGGCAGCACCGGCCAACAGGGGTGCTGCCACCAAGAAGACGAAGGACCCCGTGCTTGCCGCCCCTGATCCCATTGCAAGGACCACCCCATGGCAAGCCGCAAACAGCAGGACAAACAGCAGCGGCATGCATCCCCCATCGAACCGGCCGTGAGCCAGCACGATAACGCGCCTGCGAGGGCAACAACGTGATGCAGACCTCGCCAGCACACCACAGAGCGCATTGCCCCTGCAGTGCCGATCCATGCTCGGCAGAGGCTTTACCGGCAAGGGCACCGGCCAAGCATGGTTCGGCTCTACGTCGGTGACGCCCCAGCCGAGCAAGGCTCGGCCCTATAAAAAGCGCTCAGCGCATCGCCTTGGCGTGGTGCGCGATGTGGTCGCCGATGAAGCTGCTGATGAAGTAATAGCTGTGGTCATAACCAGGCTGCATGCGCAGTTCCAGCGGGTGTCCCGCCGCCTCGCAAGCTGCCTGCAGCAACTGCGGGCGCAGCTGGTTTTCAAGGAACTCATCAGCGCCACCCTGATCAATCAGCAGCGGCAACTTCTCCTGCGCATGCGCGACCAGTTCGGTGGCGTCATACGCCTTCCAGGCCTCGCGATCCTCACCCAGATAGGCAGCGAACGCCTTCTGGCCCCATGCTACCTGCGACGGTGCCACGATCGGCGAAAATGCCGAAACGCTGCGGTACCTGCCCGGGTTTCTGAGTGCGATGGTCAAGGCACCATGCCCCCCCATCGAATGCCCGCTGATCGCACGCACATCGCTGGCCGCCGGATCGGCTTCCACCCATGCCGGCAGCTCATCGACGATGTAGTCGTACATGCGGTAATGGCGTGCCCACGGCTCGCGGGTCGCGTTGACATAGAAGCCTGCGCCCTTGCCCAGGTCATAACCCTCTGCATCGGCCACCGCATCACCGCGCGGACTGGTGTCCGGTGAGACCAGGATGATGCCGTGCTCAGCCGCATAGCGCTGCGCACCGGACTTGGTGATGAAGTTCTGCTCGGTGCAGGTCAGGCCGCTCAGCCAGTACAGCACCGGGCACGGGCCATGCTCCGCCTGTGGCGGCAGGTATACACCCACCGTCATCTCGCAACCCAACACCTTGGATTCGTGCCGGTAAACGTCCTGCCAGCCGCCGAAGCAGGCGCGGTGTTCGAGTCGTTGCATGGTTTGAAATCCTTGGTGGCTGGGTTGATGGATGTATACGGCTGGACGGTACCCGCTTCGCGGTTTACGCCGCTCCCACGGGCACTGCGATCAGTAATGGATGACCGAGCGGATCGACTTGCCTTCGTGCATCAGGTCGAAGGCTTCGTTGATCTTGTCCAGTTCCATCGTGTGGGTCACGAACGGGGCCAACTCGATATCGCCCTTCATCGCATCCTCGACCATGCCCGGCAGCTGGCTGCGGCCCTTGACGCCGCCAAATGCGGTACCCAGCCACTTGCGGCCGGTGACCAACTGGAACGGACGGGTGGAGATTTCCTGTCCGGCACCAGCCACGCCGATGATCACGCTCTGGCCCCAACCGCGGTGTGCGCATTCCAGCGCTGCACGCATCACATTGGTGTTGCCGATGCACTCGAAGCTATGGTCCACGCCCCAGCCGGTCATTTCCACGATGACCTGCTGGATCGGCTTGTCGTGATCCTTCGGGTTGACGCAGTCGGTGGCGCCGAACTGCTTGGCCAGCTCGAACTTGGACGGGTTGGTGTCGATGGCGATGATGCGACCGGCCTTGGCCTGGCGCGCGCCCTGGATGACCGCCAGGCCAATGCCGCCCAGACCGAACACCGCAACGCTGTCACCTTCGGCGACCTTGGCAGTGTTGTGCACGGCACCGATGCCGGTGGTGACACCACAGCCCAACAGGCAGACGTGCTCCGGATTGGCGTCAGGGTTGACCTTGGCCAGCGACACCTCGGCGACCACGGTGTACTCGGAGAAGGTCGAGCAGCCCATGTAGTGGTAGATCGGCTCACCGTTGTACGAGAAACGGCTCGTGCCGTCCGGCATCACACCCTTGCCCTGGGTGGCGCGTACGGAGGTACACAGATTGGTCTTGCCACTCTTGCAGAACAGGCACTCGCCGCACTCGGCGGTGTACAGCGGAATAACGTGGTCACCGGCCTTCACCGAGGTGACACCCTCGCCCACTTCGACCACGATGCCGGCGCCTTCATGGCCGAGCACACACGGGAACAGACCTTCCGGATCATCACCGGACAGGGTGAACGCATCGGTGTGGCAGACACCTGTATGGGTGATCTTGACCAGCACCTCGCCCGCCTTCGGCGGCGCGACATCAATCTCGACGATCTGCAAAGGCTGGCCCGGACCAAAGGCAACGGCGGCACGTGATTTCATGGGTTTTCTCCTGCGGGAATGACGAATGGCGGCGCAAGGCGCCGCCGGAATTATTTGAGATACGAACGGATCAGGCTGGACATCTCGGCAACACGCGCTGCGCGCTGCGCATCAGAGCGCGCCGGTTGGCCGAACTCCTCGCGCAGGTGCGCCTCCATCACCTCGGACATCAGCCCGTTGACCGCCCCACGGATGGCCGCGATCTGCTGCAGCACCGGATTGCAATCTGCCCCGGCCTCCAAGGCACGCTCCAGCGCATCGCACTGACCACGGATGCGCTTGACCCTGGCCAGGACCTTCTTCTTCTCTGCGGGGGAATGCGGCATGGCTGCGCCCATATCCTGTACTGGGGGATAGTATATTTAGGATATGAAAGAAATGCCATCAGGCTGCTTTTTTGTACGGATAGCCATAGTCTGTACCTCATGTACAGAACATGGCTAATCGTGGTTGTACAGACTATGGCTAATGCCCTTTTCAGGCTATCCGGCGCCGGAACCAAGTCGTATCGACCAGAGGAAGGACATACATAATCCGTTCCGCTGCACCACTGGCCGCTTCCGGCCAGAAGCGGTCATCCAGCATCCTATAGAATGCATGCACTACGTCGCGCGGATGGCTCGCATTGACCGCCCGGAACTTCCATGTGATTACAGGCGCCTCAGGGGGCGGGAAGTCGACCCTAGTCGGTGCGCTGGGCGAGCTCGGCTACTCCGTGATGCCCGAGAGCGCTCTCTCTGTCCTGCAGGAACAGGAGCAGCGCAGCGCTTCCCCCTTGTCGAAAGCCAACCTGAAGGCATTCATGGAGGAAGTGCTTGAACGAAGCATTCGGGCCTACGATGCCGCCCAGCTACTGACCCCGCCCGTGTTCTTCGACCGGGCGCTTCCGGAGTGTCTGGAGCACATGCGCCTTCTCAACCTTGAGGTCAAGCCGGAGTTCGAGGCTTGGCTGGAGCTACGCCGATACGCGGATACCGTGTTTGTCGTGCAGCCGTGGCCGGAAATTTACGTTCAGGACCGCTGGCGGACAGCCGACTTCGCAAGGGCATCGCGATCTTTCGAGCCCACCGTCGCTGCTTATGTCGACAGAGGCTATGGCATGCGGATTGTTCCTCAAGTTTCGGTGGAGGAACGAGTAGCGTTTGTTCTCCAACACACAGGGGTCCGCTCCCGGCCATAAGGAGACATCGACGCTATAAGTGCTTCATCATGAATTCCGCAGTTCCAGGACATAAGCCAGCGAACTGCTGAGACTTGCGGATTGATTCCGGCGCTCCCGCCCGGGGCAGACATCTGTAGCCGCAGCGCTCGAACAAGGCAGCTGCCGTGGTCGTCATTAGAAACAGTTCGGTTATGCCAGCATTGGTTGCTAGCTGTTCTGCATGGCGCACCAGCACCGAGCCGTACCCGAGTCCTCGATGACACTGCGCTACCGCCAAGGAACGTAGAAAGCCTGCCGGTGGATGCAGCTCTACACCCACTACACCGATGAGTTCATCTTCTTCGTAGAGACCACCGAAAACCCTATGCACACTGTCCTCAAGGTCGCTTACAGGCAGTGCGGCGCCCTTCAGCAAGGACAAGACAGCAACGTTCACGGAAATTGTCTTGAAAGTTTTCATAGTCTGCTCCGCAGCGGCTGCGCCCATCAGTGAAGATCAAAATGCGGGTCTGTTCCCGTGCTCATCGATGACCACCTCGCCGTCTTCCTTTACGAAGGGAGTGGCTACCGCCGGAAGGATTGCAAGGACGGCCTCTGACGGGCGGGCAAGTCGCGCACCCAGGTCAGTTTCCACAAACGGTCTGTTGATCAGGATGGGGTGCGCCAGCATGGCATCGATCAACTGATCGTCGGTAAGCGCCGCATCGTCCAGGCCGAGATCAGCGTAGGGCGTTCCTTTCTGGCGGATTGCTTCCCTCACGGTCAACCCAGCCTTACTGATGAGCTCAACCAATCGCGCCTTGGATGGCGTGTCGGTCAGATAGTCGACGATCACCGGTTCGATGCCCGCATGCCTGATCAGAGCCAGCACGTTCCTGGAGGTTCCGCAGCTGGGGTTGTGGTAAATGGTTGCCTTCATGCTGCGGTTCCTGCGGCCGTTTGAGAAGAATTGGCGCCGGAGGCCGCCGCAAGAGCCGCCACCGCGGCATCACCCTTGCGCTCACTGTAGCGATCAACCAGATAGTCACTGCGATCCCTGACCAGCAGGGTGAACTTCACCAGTTCCTCCATCACGTCGACTACCCGGTCGTAGTACGCCGATGGCTTCATCCGGCCCTGCTCATCAAACTCCTGCCAGGCCTTCGGTACCGACGACTGGTTGGGGATGGTGACCATGCGCATCCAACGCCCCAGCACGCGCAATGCGTTCACCACGTTGAAGGATTGCGAACCCCCGCTGATCTGCATCACCGCGAGCGTGCGGCCTTGGGTGGGACGAATGCCGGCCTCCTCCAGGGGCAGCCAGTCGATCTGATTCTTCAGGACGGCGGTCAATGTCCCGTGCCGTTCCGGGCTGATCCAGACCTGTCCTTCGGACCATAGAGAGGCCTCGCGCAGTTCGCGCACCTTGGCGTGATCGGCCGGCACCGCGTCCAGCATCGGCAGATCATGGGGATCGAACAACCGGGTCTCTGCACCGAAGTGTTGCAGCAGGCGCTGTGCCTCCAGGGCCAGCTTGCGGCTATAGGACTGGGGACGGAGCGAGCCGTAGAGGATCAGAATGCGCGGCCGGTGCTTGCTGGCGCTGACGATCTCCAGGTCGGAACTGATGGGCTGCTGCAGGGCGGCGGGATGGATATTCGGAAGGTCGAGCATGGTTGCCCCTGATATTCATTTCCATTATTCTAGTTTTATGGAACATAAGTCTGCAACACTAGCTCTGGCCGCGCTTGGTCATGGAACGCGGCTGTCGATCTACCGTCTATTGGTAGAGGCAGGTCGCGGTGGCAAGTTGGCCGGCGAGATCGCCCAGGCGCTGACTCTCCCCGGCGCCACCCTATCCTTCCACTTGAAGGAACTGGCCGGCGCTGGCTTGGTCACTTCCGAGCAGCGTGGCCGCACTGTCTGCTATCGCGCCAATTTCGACGTGATGATTAGTCTGGTCGACTATCTGACCGAGAACTGCTGCGCGGGCGACAAAACCTGTGGCACTCCGGCGCGATGCTGATGAACGATAAGGCACAGAAGTCTGGCGAGCGCCTGTCATTCCTTGATCGCTTCCTGACTGTCTGGATACTCCTCGCAATGGTAGTCGGCGTGAGCCTTGGCGTCGCCTTCCCAAGCCTGCAGTACCGAATAGACGCACTGACCGTCGGCACCACCAATTTGCCAATCGCCATCGGCCTGATCCTGATGATGTTCCCGCCGCTCGCCAAAGTGGACTACGGGCAACTAGGCGTGGTGTTCAAGGACAGGCGTGTACTGACGCTATCCCTGGTCCAGAACTGGGTGATAGGCCCCGCGCTGATGTTCGCCTTGGCGGTCATCTTTCTGCGCGACCAACCGGGTTACATGACCGGTCTCATTCTCATCGGCCTAGCCCGTTGCATCGCGATGGTGCTGGTCTGGAACCAGCTGGCAAAAGGTGACAACCAATACGTCGCCGGACTGGTCGCATTCAACTCACTGTTCCAGATCGCGCTGTTCAGTGTCTATGCCTGGTTCTTTCTCTCCTGGTTGCCGCCTGCATTGGGGTTGCAGGGAGTCGTACTCAATGTTGGATTCTGGCCAGTTGCCGAGGCCGTCCTAATCTACTTGGGTATCCCGTTCGCTGCCGGGTATCTGGTACGCCGAGCGTTGACCAAATCGAAGGGGCTTCATTGGTATGAGCAGACATTCCTGCCTGCCATTGGCCCGATAACCTTGGTCGCTCTGCTGTTTACGATCACGGTGATGTTCGCCATGAAAGGGGGCGATGTTGTCAGACTTCCATGGGACGTTATGCAGATCGCTGTTCCGCTGGCGATCTATTTCGTGGTCCAGTTCACCGTGAGCTTCTTCATGGGCAAGTTGATCGCCAAGGACTATCCGCGCACCACTGCAATCGCGTTCACAGCTGCTGGCAACAACTTCGAGCTTGCGATCGCTGTGGCGGTAGCCGCTTTCGGCATCGGCTCGACCGTCGCATTCGCCGCCGTCATTGGCCCTCTGATCGAAGTTCCGGTCCTGATCATCCTGGTGAACGTCGCGCTCCGGCTGAAGCAACGCTGTTTCGCGTAGAAATCCCTCAAAGAGATGCGCGTAATTTGAGCGCCCGCTTCCGGCCAGAGGCGGACATCCTCCGAATGTCGGTCGCGTACAAAAGCGGGGGTGATTCAATTACATGAAGAACTGCACACGCTCTCACTCGGCAGACGACCTGGACAGGGACTCGATCACCTGCGTCCCGTAGAGAACGCGATTGCGCCGATGGCCTGTCTTCTCGACAAGAATCTCCGCCTCTACCAGCCGGCCAACGGCCAGATTCGCGGCGCAGAAAGTCACCCAGTGGTCTTCCATCGCAGTGTTGACCGTCAAGGTTTGGGTTGCTCAGCAAGCCATTGGTATATCCCACAGCACCGCATCACGGCAAACATTGCCCAGAAGTTGCAGCCATTCGTCATGGTGTCGCCAGTCACATTGTGTGCCGCCTTCGCCGTTCCTATGCTGTGACTCCTATAGCCACAACGCTCCTCATAGAGATTTGATGATGACTATTCAGAAGTTTCACTGGCTGTTGCTCTGCGCCGTCATCCTTGGCACGGTCACCGCTGCGCTGCAGCTGGGTTGGGAGCACACTCACGGCGGCATTCTGCGCCACCATCTGCTCAATGATGCGAGTCTGCCGGCAATCTCCAATCTGTGGGCGCTGCTGGTGATGCCCATGCTGGGTGCATTGGCAGGCTGGGTCGTTAACCGTCGAACACGCGAGCGGTCGGGGGCACTCATTCCGGCCATTGCCGGCTTTCTCGGCTCGCTGCTTGGAGGTATCGCGCTATCGGCGGCCTTCGTAGCCAGCGGTGAAGCGGCGGCAACGCAGGTAATGATGGCGCTGCTCGTGGCTGCTGTACTGCTCCCGGTCTACCGGGCGGAGTACCTGTTCGGGTTCGTCATGGGGATGACCTTCGTCTTCGGTCCCGTGCTGCCGGCGCTTGTGGCTTGCGTACCGATGCTGATCGCCGCGATCAGCCGGCTGGTGCTATGGCGAGCTGTTGCGTGGGCGTTGTGCCGCGCGCGACCTGTTGCAGCAGCATGATGTACCAACCGGCCAAGGGACGCAGCTTGCTGCACCTTTCTGTCCACTTCAAACTGTATGAGAAGGTGACCCCTTTGGTACCGGCTCAGGCTGCGATCTTTTGCTCATAGAACGGGTACCGCTCGTCGTCGAAGATCGCGAAAAGTGCCCGCAATTCGAGCGGGTTCGAATGGACCCCAGCCGGCGCGACCAAAAGGACAGCTCTACCGCGATGGAGTCCGTATAGGTTCCTACAGGCAGCCGGCTATGCCAGCCGCCAAGCCGCTCCAAGGTCCGCTTCCGGCCAGAAGCAGACGCTCAACTCTGGAACTAAGCCGCGCTGCGAAGCAGCGTCGGCTTCAATGAACTGTTAGGTGTCATTTCATGAGAGGGGAACGCTCGCGATGCTTGAGTGCATCGAACTGGGGTGCGGCGTAGGCCGCCCCTAGACCGTAGTGCTGGTGGAACGTGGACCCTGCCACCAAAGAAAAAATCTGTGGCTCGTAGCTCCGGGTGATCCCCCATCCCGAGCATGGATCTCTTGAATCGATCCTTCCGATCTGTACAAACGTGTCTCCAGCGCTCTGCTCACCTTTCCAGACAGTCACCACTTGCCAGATTACCGTCTGTTGATATTGAGCGTTGGTCGGCAGCCGCTCAATTTCTTCCGGGCCAGGTGACATCGCGAGGGGGCGAGCAAGAAATACTGAACCATAGCTTTTGAAAATCTCCTCTGGGCTATCGGGAGAGAGCGCGCAAGCTTGCGCGGCGCCCGATAGCGTCAGCAACACGCCCGCGGCCAGGGAAACGATGAATTTCGGCATGACACCCAGCTACCTGGTAGACGAACCCGTTGGTTCGGTCGCACGACTTCCCCACAAAGCACAGCGTGGTGGGTTCTCCCTTGATACAACTCGATTTTAGGGCCGCTGGGGCCGGCCAACAAGCCAACGCATGCCTAGACCCGTTGGTAGGCTCGGCGGCACCAATGACCGCTCTGGGGCGCGGATTCAATGGATCAATGCAACACGCCGAGGGTGCCATTTGCTGCTGGAGTGCTGCAGATGACGGGCTGCGGCTGATGCACCTCGCCGATAGCCGGAATCGTCGATGCGGGATCGCGGGCAGCGTGGCGACTCCGCACCAGGTAGCAACGCTGTTCGACCGATATCACCGCCCGATCCCGGGAATCGTTCGCCACCCCGAAAAACTGGAAGACTCCCCGACAACTCAAGTAGTCTTGGCCAGACAATCGAGACCTCGCCCATTTGAGCCGCCAAGCCGAAAAAAGCCTCGACCTTCCGTTGAAGGTGGCCATCACCGAAGACGACGCGATGTTGCTTGACCGCGTCCTTCTTCCCGGCCTGCGCGACCATGGTTTCGAGGTGGACGGCTTCAAGGATGCCGCGGACCTTTATCGTGGCCTGCTTACCCGGAAATTTGACGTCGTGATCCTCGACATCGCCCTGCCGGGCGAGGATGGCTTGAGTGTCGCGGCGCACCTTCGCCGGATCCAGCCCGGACTTGGCCTGGTCATGCTCACGGGCACGGAGAGCAGGGACAACCACCTTCGGGCAATGCTCCACGGTGCTGATGCCTATCTTTCAAAGCCGGTCGACATCGACATAATCGCGGCCACACTGCACAGTTTGTCCCGTCGTCTTGATTGCACCGGCAAGTACCCTGGCGACACCGACACAGGAAGCGGCGGTGACAAGTGGGCGCTGATGTCCGACGGTTGGTGCCTTATGCCACCTGTCGGGCGGATCATCGCGCTGACTACGCCCGAGCGAGCGCTTCTGCGTCTACTGGATACAAATCGTGGACAGACGGTCGAAAAGGAACGCTTGATCGAAGCACTGACAGACAACGCTTCGGATTTCGATCCGCACCGCCTGGAAGCGCTGGTGCACCGGATTCGTCGAAAGGCCGCCACCGCGGCCCCCGGGTCCCCGCCACTACCGCTGCTGTCGGTCCGTGGAAAGGGTTACCTGCTCGCCAGCTGAGGCGAAGGGACTTCAGGGCAGCTCCACCAACGGCAGAAGTATCTTCACGGAACTTCCCCGTGGCTGCCGGTCCGCAAGCTCAACCTTCCCGCCCGCTTCAAGAATCATGTCCAGCACCACCGACAAGCCCAGACCCGTGCCCATACCAACCGGCTTGGTGGTGAAGAAGGGATCAAAGGCTTTTTCCCGGATGGCCTCCGTCATGCCCTGCCCATCATCCTGCAACGCAAGCGCGATCCATCCTTCTCCCTGCCGGGACGCGCTGATCTCGAAAGTGCCGGTATCGACGATGGCATCTCTCGCGTTGGCCGCGATGTTGAGCATCACCAGCCCAAACCGGTCAGCATCCATGCGTACCGGCAAGGCGGCGTCGCCGCAATCCAGCTGCAGCTGCACGCGTGCCCCGAAGAGCTGCTTCAACATCGGCAGGAGCTCCTGCAGCGATGCGCGCGCGTCGAAGACCTGCGGGCGCGCCACGTCCTGCCTGCTGAAATTCAGCAACTTCCTGCTGATGGCCAGCCCCCGCTGGGCGGCGAGTTCCACATCCTCCAACGCCCCATGCAGCGCCGGCGCTCCCTTGTCTGCAAGCCGCTCCCGTTGCGCGGCCTGGCCCAGAATGATGCCGAGCACGTTGTTGAAGTCATGTGCCACGCCGCTGGCAAGCCGCCCCACGGCTTCCATCTTCTGGGCGTGCACCAGCTGGTCGCGGGTACGCTCCCGCTCAGCGACCTCCTCCTGCAGCCGGCTGTAGGCCAGCTCAAGCTCACGCCCGCGGGCATTGGATTCTTCCAGGCTGTTGCGCAATGCAGCCACGGTGCGATCCAGGGCGATCGCGATGATCAACCATATCCCGGCCAACGATACTGCCTTGCCCACGCCGGCGACCGACGCCGTTCCGCCCCCGAGCGTCGCTCGCAGGTAATCCGCAAGCAGCGTCGCAGCCAGGATGCCCACGCATGTCGCGAACGTTGTCCACAACGTCCGTCGCCCCAGGATCAGACCAGCAAGCGCCAGCAGGATCATCGGCATCGGATCAAACGGCACGCCAAGCATTCCGGTTACGATGTAGTTGAGCGCCATGGAAAGCAGCACCACGCCGAGGAACAGATGCATGCCGCGCCGGAAACGTCCGGTCCGGATCAGCCAGATACATGTCCATGCCGCCGACGTCATCAACACATCCGTCGTCAGGTCGGCAAGCATGGCGCCGCGCGCAGGCAGATCGGCCGACCAGCGTCCGCTCAACACCGCATAGAGATACAGCGACTTGTTGAGGGGGATGAAAACCCCGAGGAAGATCAGCAGTATCTGCAGGAACGGTGCATTACGCCGATCAACCGGGTCCTGTACCGGAATGTTCGAAAGCCAGCGCCGGACCGGCCCGAATAAGAATGCGTGTTTGATAACGAATCTCCCGACACATGGTTCACGCAGGGACCACCCCTACCCCGCCACAGACTTTCCTCATCATTTCTCACCGGAGCCGGTGACAAACGATGCGTGTATTACGTGACCTGCTTTTGTAATTTACATTCAAGGCACCCATTCCGCCTTTGAGGGAACACCTCTTTGCAAGGAGTAATGGGCGCTGGCAGCAGCGATGCATTCCTGGCAGGAAAGCTTCAGCTGAGTCCGGCTCACGCAATATACGCGAGCCAGCGTCTGCCAAGAACGCCGACGATCTTTTCAAGCAGTTCAAGGTCGGTCGGGCCCGAGATGTCCAGACCCCGACGAATGGAATCAGGAGAAGCCCCCACGCTTGCTGACAGCGCGTGATACGAGACGTTCTTTCTTACCATCTCGTTCAGAACCATGACCTTCAATGACTCACCGAACGACAATCGCGCGGTTATCTCCCCACGCGGTTTGCTGCGCGGCAAGGGAATGATCCTGGATGAGGCGGCATGTTCCCTCACCGCTTCCCGCAACGCGGCGTTGAGTTTCGCCTCCGAAAAGGAAGTGCCGGACATGCACACCTCCGGCCAGTCCGCGAGCTGGAGTTCGCAATTACTGCTGGTTCCGATCGACTTTACTGGGTAGATAAGCATATGGATCGCTGCACCCAACCTTGTTTTTCGCCCTGAAAGAAACGACCGAAAAGCCACCTGCACCTGAATCCAGCCTGCCAAATGCAACATCACGCACGCCGTTGCGACCAACCTGAGAACCCTACCCGGATGAAGCACCAAAGCACCGATCAACTGCAGCTTCTGATTGATTCCCTGGGTGACGCGTCGCTATGCGCAGGCGGACGGATTGAGGTCCTTCAACGGATAAGACAAACGGCCGCCAAGCTCTACCAGAACGTACCAGAAAGCAGCGCAACTCATGGCGACCAGATAGACACCTTGGTGCTCAAGGCCGTTGACGCTGCGCTGCATCCATTCAACCCGGAAACCTTTGGTCTTTCAATCAACCAGTCTCATCCCGCTGCGGAATATAGCCAGCCGTAACGCCCGTAACACGCACGTTTTCTCACCGATCCGGTGATAAATGATGAGCATTCCAAGCGCAGCAAACCCGCAGCCCACTCGCAGCCAACTGCTTCACATCCCCGACCCTGGCAATTGGTCGTGCCGCGCAGGCAGCGGATCCCAACCGCAATGTTGGCACCTGCAACGTACGTATTGTTGGCATACGGCTTGCCATGATCCCAAACAGCGAGGCCTCACCACCATGTCCTCCAGGTACCCCCCAGACGGTGAAGCGCAGCGACTCATTGGCAGGATCGTGCAACGGATCTCAGATATCCAACAGTTTGATCCTGCAACCGCTGAGCTGCTTGCTGCCGTTGCTTCGCATCTACGACGTACTGCCCAAGCGAACGCTGGCGCAAGCACGAAGGCGCCGTTGCAGGTAAGGAGCATCCCCGAGCTACAGCCAGCCCTCAAGGCGCTCCGGGAACAGTGCATCAAGGAGGCGGCCACAGCAGCGCTTGGAACATCTGCCGAGCAATGGCTGCGCGATCCGGAGACAGCAAGAGGTGCGAGCCGCCTTGAGGTATCCAGGGAAAGCCGGGCGCAGCTCTTACGGCTGCGTACCGCACTCGGTAGAAGGAGGGGCACCCCACCACGAAGCTGAAGCCACTGACGACAAGCACCAAAGAACCAGAACTCCGGATGGCAACAGTCGACAGCCAGTTTCGTCCCTGCCATCCAGTTGGAGCCCTGCTCCAGAATCAGAGGACATCCACATGACTGATCATTCCCTGAAAAACAAAGTCGCCGTTATCGCTGGTGGCGGCAAGAACCTCGGCGCCTTGGTGGCTCACCAGTTCGTCGATGCCGGAGCACGCGGCATCGCCATCCACTACAACAGTGATTCCTCGAAGAAGGATGCGGAAGAAACCGCAGCGGCCCTGAAAGCCAAGGGAGCGGACGCCATTCTGTTCCAGGGAAATCTGGCGGTCGTCGACAACAACGTGAAACTGTTCGAACAAGCCAAGGCCCACTTTGGCCAGGTCGACATCGCTATCAACACCGCCGGCGTTGTGATCAAGAAGCCAATCGCGGAGATCACCGAGGCAGACTACGACAAGAGCTTCGATGCCAATGCCAAGGCCGCCTTCTTCTTCATCCAGCAGGCCGGTCGTGTATTGGCCGATGGTGGCTACATCGTCACCATCGTCAGCTCCCTGCTCGCGGCGTACACCCCCTTCTATGCGATCTATCCAGGCAGCAAGGCGGCAGTTGAGCATTACACGCGGGCTGCGTCCAAGGAGTTCGGTGACCGGGGCATATCGGTCAATGCGATTGGTCCGGGGCCGATGGACACACCCTTCTTCTACGGCCAGGAGAAACCCGATGCTGTGGCCTATCACAAGTCCGCAGCCGCACTCAGCAGGTACAGCAAGACCGGGCTGACCGATATCGAAGACATCTCCCCCATCGTCAAGTTCCTGGTAACCGACGGCTGGTGGATTACCGGGCAGACGATCTTCGCCAACGGCGGCTACACGACGCGGTAACGCTGACGCGGCAGGCGATTACAGACGGGCGCTACCAGCAACCTGCGTAGCGCACCGTCCCCACGCACGATGCAAGAAAGCAGGACTCGTCCAAACCGGGTCCGGGATCGACACGTCCTCCAATGGCAATCCCATGGCCAACAGATTCCAATCAATCCTGGACGCGCAGCAACTGCACTTCCTGACCGATGCGACCAAGGCGCGCGAATGGCGCATTGATCATCTTGACCGCATGCAACGCATGCTGTGCGAGAACCAGGACGCGTTCTGCGCTGCTCTCTACAAGGACTTCGGCAAACCGTCGTTCGAACAGCTGTTCGAGATCACCGTACCACTCGGCAACATCAACTATTACCGGGACAATCTTGCCGAGCTGATGGCCCCGCAGCGGGTCACAATCCCGGCGGGTCTGGAAGCAACTGGGAACAGTGGTCTGGTCCTGAAAGAGCCGTACGGCCCAACGCTGGTGATAGGTCCTTTCAACGCCCCGATTCTGCTGCTGCTTGACCCGGCCATCGCGGCGTTGGCAGCGGGAAACCCCGTCGTGCTGAAGCCCGCCAACACCACACCGACCACGGCCGCCCTGTTGCAGCGGTTGATACCGGAGTACTTTGAGCCCGAGAACGTCGCCATCGTCACCGGCGGGCGCGAGGAAATCGCGGACTTGCTGGAACTTCCGTTCGACTTCATCTTCTTCACCGGCAGTTCGGCCGTCGGCAAGGTAGTGCTGCG
>Ga0256901_1000356_pt1 | contig 26743 bp, 19 predicted proteins | sample MC6MC0689MT_FD_190200 | JGI IMG/M metagenome (GOLD analysis project Ga0256901, IMG submission 190200) | Metatranscriptome of enriched soil aggregate microbial communities from Iowa State University, Ames, United States - MC6-MC0689-MT... | ecosystem: Environmental > Terrestrial > Soil >... | reverse complement strand
TCAAGGCCAACCCCGAGTTCAAGCAACTCTACCAACAGCACAAAAAGCTGAACAAGAAATGCACGGATGCGGGCTTGGGGGTGCTTCCAATCGACGATGTCACCCTGGCCCAGATGAAACGGGAAAAGCTATTGGCCAAGCAGAAGCTTCTGCGGATTTACGAAAACCGACTCAACTGATCCTTCCCCACGCTTGAACGTTTATGTCGCGGGCACTGGTCGCCTCCTCGTCGGCCATCAGTGCCCGCGCCACTTGGGCGCAGCGGCTGAACCGCCGGAGGCGGGGCCGGCCTGACATTCGCTGGCAACCATCGGATAATCATCAGTCCGGCCGCACAGCGGCGCGATTCTGAAGTCCACCGATGCCCATCCATTCCTCCGTTCTCGAACTCATCGGCAACACGCCCATCGTCAAGGCCCAGCGCCTGGATGCGGGCGGCTGCGAGCTGTACCTGAAAATGGAGAGCTCCAACCCGGGTGGCTCCATCAAGGACCGCATCGGGCTGTCGATGATCGAGGCAGCTGAACAGCGTGGCGACCTCAAGCCGGGTGCCACCCTGGTGGAAGGCACCGCCGGCAACACCGGCCTCGGGTTGGCGCTGGTGGCCCAGCAGAAGGGCTACAAGCTGATCCTCGTGGTCCCCGACAAGATGAGCCGGGAGAAGATCTTCAACCTCAAGGCCATGGGCGCCGAAGTGGTGTTGACCCGCTCGGACGTGGCCAAGGGCCATCCGGAGTACTACCAGGACCTAGCCAAGACCGTCGCCGATCGCACGCCGGGCGCGTACTTCATCAACCAGTTCGGCAACCCCGACAATCCGGCGGCACATGAATTCGGCACCGGCCCTGAGCTGGTCGAACAGATGGCCGAAGTGGGTGGGGTGGATGCGATCGTGGTTGGCTGCGGCAGCTCCGGCACCATGACCGGCCTGAGCCGCGCGCTGGCCAAGCTCTCGCCGGGCACCGAGATCGTGCTGGCTGACCCGGTGGGTTCGATCCTTGCTGAGTACATCAACCATGGCACCCTGAACGACAAGTCGGGCAGCTGGCTGGTGGAAGGCATTGGTGAAGACTTCCTGCCGGACATCTCCGATTTCAGCCGGGTCAAGAAGGCCTATGCCATCAGTGACGCGGAGAGCTTCCACACCGCGCGTGAACTGCTGGGCAAGGAAGGCATCCTCGGTGGCTCGTCCACCGGCACCCTGCTGGCCGCCGCGCTGAAGTACTGCCGCGAGCAGACTACGCCGAAGAAGGTGCTGGTGCTGGTGCCGGATACCGGCAACAAGTACCTGTCCAAGATGTACAACGACTACTGGATGCTGGACAACGGCTTCCTGGAGCGCCCGCAGTTCGGCGACCTGCGCGACCTGATCCTGCGTCCGTACAGCCAGCGCGACACCGTGGTGGTTGGCCCCAACGACCTGCTGACCACCGCTTACCAGCGCATGAAGCTGTACGACGTGTCGCAGCTGCCGGTGATGGAGGGCAGCCAGCTGGTCGGGATCATCGACGAGAGCGACGTGCTGCTGCACGTCTATGGCGACGAGGCCCGTTTCCGCGACCCGGTATCGGTGGCGATGGTCAGCAAGCTCGACCGCCTGGACGTCAAGTCACCGATCGAGGCGCTGCTGCCGGTGTTCGACCGCGGCCAGGTCGCGATCATCACCGATGGTGACGCGTTCCTCGGTTTGATCACCCGTATCGACCTGCTGAACTACCTACGTCGCAGGGTTCAGTGACCCACGTGGGCACTTTGGGGGGTGCCTGACCGGAATATTCAGACGAGGCTGGTAGAATCCGGCCTCTTTAGCTGGAAGCAGCCATGACGGATCAGCATTCACGCAGCCAGGAGGGCGAGCGCAGCCTGTCGCTTGCCACCTTGGCCATCCACGGCGGGCAGTCGCCCGACCCCAGCACCGGCGCAGTAATGCCGCCGATCTACGCTACCTCGACCTATGCGCAGTCCAGCCCGGGCGAGCATCAGGGCTTTGAGTACTCGCGTACCCACAACCCCACCCGCTTTGCCTACGAGCGCTGTGTAGCGTCTTTGGAAGGCGGTACCCGTGGCTTCGCCTTTGCCTCGGGCATGGCGGCCAGCTCCACCGTGATCGAACTGCTGGATGCCGGCAGCCACGTGGTGGCGATGGATGACATCTACGGTGGCAGCTTCCGCCTGTTCGAGCGGGTGCGTCGTCGCACCGCCGCACTGGATTTCAGCTTCGTCGACCTGACCGACCCGGCCGCCTTCGAGGCTGCGATCACGTCCAAGACCCGGATGGTGTGGATCGAGACCCCGACCAACCCGATGCTGAAGATCGTGGACATCGCCGCGGTGGCTGCCATCGCCAAGCGTCACGGCCTGATCGTGGTGGTGGATAACACCTTCGCCTCACCGTTGTTGCAGCGTCCGCTGGCGCTGGGCGCCGACCTGGTGCTGCATTCGGCGACCAAGTACCTCAACGGCCACTCCGACATGGTCGGCGGCATGGTGGTGGTCGGCGACAACGCCGAGCTCGCCGAGCAGATGGCGTTCCTGCAGAACTCCATCGGTGGCGTGCAGGGTCCGTTCGACAGTTTCCTGGCCCTGCGTGGCCTGAAAACCCTGCCCTTGCGCATGAAAGCGCACTGCGCCAACGCGCTTGAACTGGCGCAGTGGCTGGAAACCCACCCGAAGGTGGAAAAGGTGATCTACCCGGGCCTGGCCTCGCACCCGCAGCACGAGCTGGCGGGCAAGCAGATGGCAGGCTACGGCGGCATCGTCTCGATCGTGGTCAAGGGCGGCTTTGACGCAGCCAAGCGCTTCTGCGAGCGCACCGAGCTGTTCACCCTGGCCGAATCACTCGGTGGCGTTGAGAGCCTGGTCAACCACCCGGCGGTGATGACGCATGCATCCATTCCGGTTGAGCGTCGCGCGCAGCTCGGCATCAGCGATGCGCTGGTGCGTCTGAGCGTGGGCGTGGAGGACGTGGCCGACCTGCGGGCCGATCTCGAGCGGGCACTGGCCGGATGAGTCGTTCTCTGATCGGGGACTACATCGACAGTTTCCGCAATCCAGGCTTCTGGACCTACTCCACCTGGCTGGAGCTGGTCACCAAGTACCGCCGTTCCAGGTTGGGCCTGTTCTGGGCGTTGTGCCCGGCGGTCATCTACATGTTCGGCGTGGGTGGCTTCTTCGGGCACCTGCAAGGGCATCCGCCTGGGATGTTCATCCCCCATCTGGGAATTGGCTACGTGGTATTTCGGCTGATAACGATCAGCTTGAGTGAATGCACTACGACTTTGCCAGGGCATTCCAGCTTCATTTTGGATGGACGGGTCAGGTTGACCGATTACATCCTGCGCGTGGTTGCCAAGGCAATGTTCTATTTCGTCATGGCCCTGCCTGCGATTGTCGTCGCCTTGGTCATAAGTTCGACTTTTCGCTGGGAAGGTTTGCTGATAGCTATCCCAAGTTTCTTCCTGGTGCTTTTGAATATTGGCTGGATGGGAGCGATTGTTGCTGTGCTCGGAGCAAGGCTGCAGGACGTTCATGAGCTGATTGGCAGCATTCTCATGTTCGCTTTCCTGTTCACTCCTATCATCTGGTTTGGCAGTCAAGCGCCGGTTGGGACTGTGCGCGGAACCATCGCGCGGATCAATCCGCTGTATCACATGGTGGAAAGCGTCAGGGCGCCGCTGCTGGGCGAGCCTATTGCCTATTCAACGTTCCTTTACCTGACGTTGATGCTGCTTGGAGGCTGGTTGGTTGCCTCCATCATCTACCGTCGATATGCACGTTTCGTGCCGGTGTGGGTATGAGTACGGATATCTATCTGCGTGCAAAAAGAATCGGGCTGGACCTGCCAGTCTATTCACAGGAGCAGCGCAGCCTGAAAGCAAGCCTCAGTGTCTTGGTGCAAGCTGCGTTCCAGCCGCCGAAGCGAGTGATGCGACCGACGCTGCGTGACATCAGTTTCAATCTCGATGCAGGCGAGCGACTAGCTGTGTTGGGACGCAACGGAGCTGGAAAATCGACCCTACTTCGGGTACTGGTGGGGGCGTATCCTCCTACTACTGGAAACCTGGAGGTGGCCGGTCGGCGCCAGGCTTTGCTTAATCTTTCGCTCGGCTTCAGCCAAGAGGCTACCGTGGTCGAAAACATCCTGCTGCGTGGCATCGCCATGGGCCTGAAGGCCAAGGCTGCCCATGCCATCGTGGATGAAGTGCTTGAATTCTCGGAATTGCGCGAGAAAGCAGGGGATAGGTTGAGGACGCTGTCGTCCGGTCAAAGAATGCGGTTGGGCTTTGCGTTGGCCACCGCAGTCCAGCACGAAATACTGATCATGGATGAGTGGATCGGTACCGGCGATGCAGGCTTCGTAAAGAAGGCGCAGGAGCGCATTCGTTCGCGAGTGGACAGTGCGCAGATCGTGGTGCTGGCCAGTCACAATTTCAAATTGATGGAAAACATCTGCACCAAGGCCATCCTTCTGGAAGGCGGGCGGGTTCATAGAGCGGGTCCGGTAAAGGAAGTGCTTGACGAATTCCAGCAGCTTCTGCGCGCTGGTGGTTCCGAGTCGCGGCCAGTTGAGTGATCGCATGCATCTTCTGCTGATTGCTTATGACTTCCCGCCAGTGCCTTCTCCTCAGGCATTGCGATGGGCATATCTGGTGCGCGAGTTGTCGATTGCTGGACATCGCGTGGAGGTTATCGCGCCAGACATTCCTGGCTACGGTGCAGGCGGTTTGCCAAAGCTGCCAGATGGCGTGCTGGTTCATCGTGTGGATCCAGGGCGCGTTTCACGCATGCTGCAAGGACGCCGACGTGCATCGAAAGAAGGCCAACCCGCAGGTTCCGAAGAAGTGCTGGCGCCGCTCTCACTTTTCGTCGCGGAAACCAGACTCAACTGGAAGGGGCGTTTGCGCCAACGATTGGAGCGCTCTTTGAGGGTTGGTTCCGGTCTGAACTGGAAGGGTATTCTGGCTGAGAAAATAAAAGTCCGAATTTCAGATCGCATGTTCCCTGACTATCGTGCCGAATGGGTGCCATACGCTGTTGCCAAGCTGGATGAGCTCATTGCGCTGGATCGTCCCGATGCGGTGGTTGTGTCTCATGAGCCCGCCTGTTCTTTGCCGGTAGGGCTGGCTGCAGCGGAACGTGGACTGTCGTTGGCGGTGGACCTGGGGGACCCGGTGTTGGCTCCATATACTCCGGAGAAGTGGCGAAGGAAAGCTTTCGAGCTCGAGCAGAGTGTTTGCCGCGTGGCGACCATGGTCAGCGTTACGACCGAGGCCGCTGCGTTGACATTGCAGCAGCGACACCAGCTATCCAGCAGTAAGTTAAAGGTGATACGGCAGGGTTTTGATCCGCGATTCAAAGCGCTCCCCGCGGAGGAAATGCTGGGCTTTGATTCCGGCGTCCTAGAGTTGTTGTATACAGGCAGTTTCTACAGTTTCCGACGGGCGGAGGAGTTGTTCGAGGCGGTCTGCGCCACTCCTGGGGTCAGGTTAACTGTGGCCACCATCAATGCGCCTGATTATCTGGTCGCGGCTGCCACTTCCTTCCCGGATAAGATCCGCTTGACTGGTTTTATGCCACACCGCGCGGCATTGGCCGCCCAGCGAGCTTGTGATGTGCTGGTCAATCTGGCCAATGCTGATCCGGTGCAGGTGCCGGGCAAGATATTTGAGTACCTTGGTGCGGCAAAGCCGATCCTGCATCTGCGTGGTGCAGAGTCCGACGCTACCGGTCAGATGCTCTCTGGAATGCAGGGTGGCTGGGATATTGTTTCGGAGCGCGCCGAAATCGAAAAAGTGCTATCGCAGTTGTTGCTGTTGAAAGCCAGCGGTGATCTGGATCAGTGCATCCCGCAGCGGGCGCTCGTTCAATCCTATGCTTGGCCTGATCTTGCCGAGTCGTGGGTTGTGGGCCTGCAGGGCTTGATGAGCGAGAAGGCTTCGGGGTATGTGGCATGACTTCCGGCGAGCAGTTGAAAGCGCTTCATCGTTTGCGTGAGGCGTTGGCGAGCTCGCGCTCGTTGCAGGAAACCTTGGACGCTGAACGTCTGGCTGCTGCAGACAGGCAGTCAAAAGATGCGGAAGCGAACGCGCAACTGCAACAGGCGCTGGCTGATGTACTTGGCAGCAGGTCATTCCGCATTGCAAGGACGTTGAGCAATACTGTCCGTAATCCTCGGTTGCTGGCACGTTGGCCAGCAATTCTCATGCGACTGTTACGTGGCGGCCCGCGCACTCCGGCAATTGCTGTGGGCAACGAGGTGCACGTAGAGCCTGTTCTATTAGAGCTTCACCAAGAACAATTCGAGACGATTGCTGGTTCCGTCGCGGGAGAGATTTTCGAGTTGCCGACGGCTGCTTTGTTTCCAGCGGACCTTTCGCAACTGCGTATCGCATTGGTCAGCGACCGTTTTACGGCTGACAGCCTGGCTCTGGATTGCCATGTTGTCTCTCTGCATCCCGACAGGTGGGCAGATCAGATTCGTGAGTTGAGGCCGCACCTATTGTTGGTGGAGTCCGCGTGGACGGGCCTGCATGGGGAGTGGCAGGGCAAAGTCGTTGGAGCGGGCGTCGAGATCTGCTCCTTGGTGACGAGTTGTCGCCATGCTGGTTTGCCGACAGTCTTTTGGAACAAAGAAGATCCCCTTCATTTCGAAGCGTTTCTCGAGGTCGCTTCTCTGTTTGACTGGGTTTTTACAACAGATGCCGACTCGGTGTCTGGTTATCAGCGAAAACTCGGGCACGATCGTGTCGGTGTGCTGCCTTTCGCCGTGCAGCCGAAACTGCATCATCCTTTCGCCGCAGCCGGAGAGGTGCGTGAAGAGGCTGGCTTTTTCGCTGGCGCTTGGTACGGACACCTGTCGGAGCGATGCCGGGACTTTACAGAACTGGCGGATGCGTTGGCCTTGGCTGGACCATTCTGCATCCATGACAGGAACGATCTGCAAGGAGAGCCCGGGCGGCGCTATCCGGACCGCTATTCTGCTTGCCTGCGCCCAGCGGTTGCATATGACAAGACGCCGGAATTGTATCGCGGCTATCGGATAGGGCTGACGCTCAATACGATCAAACAGAGCTCAACCATGTTTGCTCGCCGCGCATTGGAGTTAATGTGCACCAATACTTCTGTGTACAGCAATTATTCCCAAGCATTGGCGATGCTTTTCGGGAATCTTGTGTGTGCCACCGATGACGGCCGTACGATGCTGGAACGGGTCTGGAATGAGTTTCAAGATCCGGATGCTCCAGAGCATCGGCATCGTCGATTGCGGGCAATGCGAAAAGTCCTCGCGGAGCACACTTGGCACACACGATTGGCATCCGTTGTTTCCGCGCTGACAGGGGTCGAGCAGCGCCGCACCGAACGGGATATCGTCGTTCTGTGCAGTGTCAGCAGTGCTGATGAGGTTGCGAGAGTCCGCAGGATGGTGCATGCGCAACAGGGGGTGAATGTACAGCTTTGGCTGGCAGTGGAAGGGCAGGTAAGTCTGGATGGTGATCTCCGCTTGCTTGACGAGGACGTCTTGGTCCGCTCCGTTGCCGAGCAGTTCACCGGATCATTGGTATCCGTCTGGTGTGCCAGGGACACATATGGCCCCCATTATCTTGGTGATTTGGCGGCGGCGTTGAAGTTTGGTCAGGGGCAGATTGTTGGCAAGGCCTGTTATTACCAGGTCGAGGCAGCGGGAAAGGTTCTGATAGGTGCCGAAAAGGAGTATCGCCGTGTCGACCTGCTGCAGTGGCGTAGATCGCTGGCAACGGCTGAGTCGTGGCCGGGAACCGTGCGTGATGTTCTGAATGGGGCCGAGCGAGGCGAATTCTTCAGTGAGGGTCACCTCTTGTCCATCGACCGGGAGTCTTACGCCGAGGGGATTGATGAAGCGCTGGAGTCGATGCCGCAATATTATGACTCGGGAACCTCCATTACGTCGTGCGAGGCTTATCTGCGCGAAGTCGTCGCCGGACAATCCTTGAAACCGGCGTTGTGTATGCTGAATGGCCACACGCTGCTTTCATTGTTTGATCGCGCAGCGCTTCCCGCAGGGACTTCATTGGCGGTTCGAAATAATGCATTGGAGGTTGTCAGCAAGCTGCCTCCAGGAAAAGAGGACGCATTGTTCTCGAGGCTCTTTCACATCGGCAAGGAGCCGGGTTCACCGGGCACTAGTCTGCTTCGCTTCACCGCTGACGCAAGTCCGGCTTTCAGTATCTATTGGGATGAGGTTCGCATCGATGACGGAAAATTGGAGAGCCGGCAACAACTGATTCCCGGCACCACCTACTCCATCGACAGGCCTCGGCAAGGCGCCGCCAATCGCCTCGCGCTGACCCTGCGAGGTCCATACGTTGGATATTGGCAAGGCGTTTGCTTCGGGGATGTCGCACCGCCACCGATATCGATTCCCGGCGACGGGCGCCTGCTCGTCGTCGTCAACGGCTATCCCCGCCGTGGGGATGTATACCGTAATGCCTTTGTTCATCGGCGTGTCAAGTTGTATCAGGACGCAGGTATACGCGTTGACGTTGTGTGGGTGTCCTCCCAGGTTCAGCGCGGCGGCTACGATTATGATGGAGTGAACGTGACGGTCTGCGATGCAATGACCTTACGGTCAGCGTTGGCATGTTCCAAGCATTCCGCAATCGCGATTCACTTTCTGGATGCCGACATATGGAGCGCGGTGGAGCTCGCTGCTGCACGTATTCGGACAGTCGTGTGGCTACACGGCTCCGAAGTGCAATCCCCTGATCGACGCTCCTTCAATCAAGTGTCTGAAGGGGAAAGGGTGATTGCAATGGAGGCTTGGCAATCTCGCCGAGAGTTCTGGCGGCGGGTTGTCATGGGCGCTCCGCCGAGCCTGCATATGACGGTAGTTTCCAGGACGTTTGCGAAGGAGATATGGACGGATATTGGCTGCCAGATGGATGATGGGCGATGGTCTGTGATCCATAACCCTATTGACACCCGGCTCTTCAACTATCGAGAGAAGCGTGCATCTGATCGGTTCAAAATTGTTTCGGTCAGGCCGCATGCCAGTCAAGTTTATGCAAACGACGTTGTCGCACAAACTGTGCTGCACCTTTCACAGCATCCCCTGTTTGAGCAGATGAGTTTTCTTCTGGTTGGTGATGGCCCCTTGTGGGAAGAGAATTTCTCCGGTCTCACTCACTTGCCGAACGTCCGTTTCCATAGAGGTTTTCTTGAGTCCCGCGAGCTCGCAGCTTTATATGCCGATAGTGGGTTGTTCCTCTGTCCCTCCCGTGGCGACACTCAGGGAGTAAGCCGCGGTGAGGCAATGGCGTCAGGCATGGTTGCAGTTACAAATGCAGTGGGCAGCATTGGTGAATTCGCAAGCCAGGTCGATACATTGCTTTGTGATTCATTAGATCCGGTTTTGTTCGCAGAGAAAATCGTTGGTTTGTTGGAACATCCGGACAGGTTCCTAGCGATGTCCAGAGCAGCACGTAATCGTGTTCTGGATCAGCTGGATGCTGCCACTGTAACGGCACAGGAGCTGGCGCTGCTTGGACTTGCCGGCGGAGAAGAGACATTCCCATGATGAAAATGGTTGGCATTGGGCGAAACGTACTTTTGGCTCCGCGGATGAGAAAGATCCTTGCTGTGGGTCTTGTGGGATTGGGTACGGTTCTGGTTGTGCTTTGCGGATTCCTGGAGTGGAGGTGGCTGCCCGTTCTGGCGGTGCTGTGTTGGCTGGCCGTGTGTGGTGGGGCATACCTGTCAACGAGGTTGCGCAGTGGTCATGTGATCCGGTCGTTGGCGACGATCGAGGCTGCGTTGGGTTCCTTGAGCGAGAGAGTCGTGAGCGTGGATCGCCAATCTGCCGCTCTCGTTGCGGATGTGCGGGCGATAGAGCACCAGCTTCAGGGGGTGGCTGGCGAAGTCCTCAATATGCAGCTTCGGTCGTATCGCGACCTTAGCTCGCAGAGCAACGCCCTGCGGGCGCAAATGGTTGAGCTTCTCACGGAAACCCGGTCTTCATTCACGGACGAGTTGAGTTCAATGAGCTTTGCGCTCGAGCAGGCGGCGACGCGGGATGCAGAGCTGCTTTCGTTGCTTGGGGTGAATGATCGCCGCATGCATGGCGCACTTTCGGATGCCTTTGAGCGCTTCTCCATCGGGCTGCGCGAAGTTGATGAAGCCAGACTAGTGGAGTTCGAGCGGCGACAACTGGCTGCTTTCCAGAATGACGTCCAATGGCTCGCGGCAACGATGCAGACGGTCTCAGCTCAGGTAGTGGACTCCGCTGCGGGTGAGTTGCGCAGTGATCTGCAGCAGCAGTTCATGGCCTTAACACGCAGTCTGGAAGACATGGCGCACGCAGGTGAGGCGTCCCATGCTTCACACCATCAGCGCACAAGAGATCTGTTCGCGGGAGCGGCGATCGGAACCTCGGAGGAACTGAAATCCGCCTGGGCCAAGTTGGAGGCTGGTTTCGATGCTCTGCCTTCAATAATTGCGGCTGAACGTAGGCGGGAGCCGGCGGAGTTCGCAGGCGAGCTCTTCGCATTGTTGGAGAATTCCCATTTTCACAATGGTGGGAAGGTTGAAACTGCACTTGCGCAGGATGTTCGAGCGACGCAGGATGCATTGGCTTGCTTGCAAAATGAGATCGAGAGGGTACTGGCCGGGATGTCGGAGGCCGCTGTTCAACAGGCAGATGTCAGCCGCAGGCATTTCGTTCAGTTACGGGCTGCAGTTGGAGATATCAATGGTGCATTGAGTTCCTATCCAAGCATGCTCTCCGCCAGGTGCGATGCAATCCTGGCTTCATTGTCGGACCCACGACGCGTGCGTTCCGTGACCACACAAGGCATGCAGTGGATGAAGACAGAAGTGGTGCAGGAGATTGAATCACTGCTGCGTCTATATGAATTGGGCGACAAGCGTGGTTTTTCGCCGCTTCTTGGCGGTTGGGCTATGGATCCGGCAGGAATGCTGGGGGTTCTTCGCTTGATCGAGCAAGCCGATCCTGAGGTCATCGTTGAGTTGGGTAGCGGCACATCGACGTTGTGGATTGCCAGTTTTTTGAAGGTTCGCGGTAAGGGGCGCCTTGTTTCCATAGATCATCTGGCCGAGTACGGTGAGGCCACGTCCAGGCAGTTGAAGGAAATGGGGCTGGATGGGGTGGCTGAGGTGAGAATTTCAGCGCTGGAGCTCCAGAATGTGAAGGACCAGGAGTATTCTTGGTACGGCCCTGCAGCCTTTGAATCGATTGCGAACATTGATTTCCTTTTGGTTGACGGGCCGCCGACCGCAACCGGACCCTTGGCAAGATACCCAGCGCTTCCTGTGCTTGATGCAGTCCTGGCAGCTGATGCATGGATCGTGCTGGATGATGCCACGCGACGGGATGAGCAAGAGACCATCCGCTTGTGGCGGAGCGAAGGCTGGGAACTGCATGAATTGCCAGGTATTGGAGCCAGGACCCACGCTTTCCGGTTGATTTCAAAGAATGGACCAGAATCTGGAAAGGACGCGAATGAGAAGTAAAACGCCGGCTTCGTCAGCGGGAGTTGTAGCATTGGCAGAGCACGAAGGGCTCGTGCAGCGTGATGCTGCCAGTGCCTACGCTGCACGCTTTGGTCAGGCAACAGCGGATCTGGATGCCAATATTCTACGCTTGGGCTCTCTGGAGGGCCGCGACATCGTTGCGCTTCAGGCAAGCCAAGGCAGATTCAGAGCTTCGTCGATCGCCGAGTTCGCGACCATGGCTGGACATGACGTAGGTGTGAGCGAGCTCTGGAGAACATTCGCTAGTTTGGCTCTCCTGCGGCTCGCACGGATCCTCGCACTGCAGGATATAGAAGCTGTCGATCGAGCAGTGGCGTGTCGAATCATCATGGCCACGTTGCAGGTACACGGGCCGTCTTCAGTTCCGAGGGTATATCGCAAACTGTTGGTTGAGCTATGCATATTTCTTGGTGACGAGGTTGGAGCAGAGGCGAATCTGAATTTGCTTCCCTCGGATCTGGTTGATCGCCCCTTTATGCAGGCTGACATTGCGAACCCATGGAATGGCACTGCTGGCGATGAGGCAACATGGGAGAAGTTGCTTAATCAAGCATTGGGTAATACCGGACTTGAGCAGATTCGGCTGATTCCCGCGGATCATCGTGATCATGAAGATCATGCCCCGTTTGGTGGGCTCTGCGTGCCGGGCATCCAAGCTGGGGTCGTTGAGGGGCCTTTGGTGACCATTTGTGTATCGACTTGGAAGCCCGATGATAGTCTCCTGACCTCGGTAAAGTCCTTGCTGGCACAGTCCTGGAAGAACCTGGAAATCCTTCTGATCGATGATTGCTCGCCTGATGAGTACTGGGGAATCTTGCAGCGCGTGGCAGCATTGGATCCGCGTATTCAGTTGCTGCGGCAGGAGCGGAATGGCGGAACCTACCTTGTTCGCAATCGTGCGCTGGCGCTCGCGCGCGGGACGTATTTTACCGTACAGGATTCAGATGATTGGTCGCATCCATTGCGAATAGAGCGTCAGGTGCGGATGTTGCAAGGCGATCCGCAGTTAGTGGCAGTGCATTGTCTGGGCTTCCGTACAAGCGAGAAGCTGGTGTTCAACTATCCTGGCGTAGCCCCGGTCCGGGTAAACGAATCCTCGTTGCTTTTCCGCCGGGATACCGTGATGCCGCGGATTGGCTCATATCACAGGAGCCGCAAAGGTGCTGATAGTGAATACTCGACCCGGATCAGGCACGCGTTCGGCACGCACGCCATTGGCTGTGTTCGTGAACATTTGACCGCAATTCGTCTCTCGTCCGGCTCCTTGTCGCGTGCAGAGTTCAAGCCAGGGTGGCGGCATCCGAATCGGGCGATCTATCGTAGAAACTACGATCGCTGGCACGGCGCGGTGTTTGGCGCAGGAGCGTTGGTTCAGTCTCGCCGTTGTGAGGAAGCTGACTTCCGGGCACCCGTAGCATTTACATGCGAGCAGCGCAGTTCTGCCATCGAGCTGGACTGGCTGTTCATTGGCGACTTCCGACGCCGGAGTGCACGAACCAACGAAGTTCTCGACGTTATCTGCAGCTTGCGCGCAGAGGGAGCGCTGGTCGGTATCAATCATCTGGAGTCCATGCATTACGTAACGGGTCAGGCTTTCGAGGAATTCGACACCGAGATAGTCGAATTGCTCGAGCAGGGTGTGGTCGAGGTGGCCTGCACCGACCAGGTTCGGGCTGCAAATGCGATCTTCATGAGCGGCGCAGCTGTTCATTTTTCCAAAACCGGCACCGAGTCTGCCTTGATCGCACACAAGGCCACGATCCTCGTCAGTTCTTCGGATCTTGCTGGCGACGAGCACGGGCCTTGGTTTGATCTGCTCGCGTGTACAAATCTGGCAGGGGGCTATGTGCGCTGCCGACCAAAGTGGACGCCCATGGACCAGCAAGCTAGACAGAAGCTGGGAGGGAGGTTGTTCCCGAAGCAGATCACTTCAACGCTGTGGCCTACAGGGGCATCGAGTACCAGGTGGGGGGCGCCTTCTCGATTGGATCAGGGAGTCAGGGTGCTGGGAGCGGTCATGCCGGATGCTGGGTTGGCGGCGCTGCCAAATTGGCTGCGAATGGACGATTTTGATTGTAAAATCAGGATCTTTTCGCCGTCATCACGGGTTGAGAGTGATGCTTGTTGGCCTGACTCGGTAGAGCTGGTGAATGAACGTTGGCGTGGCCGACGCTCTTTCCTTGGAGGGGTGGACTACTTTCTGGTCACGGAAGACTGGCTACCAGGGGCAGCGCCATCGCGTGCCGTGCACGAGGCGATAGCGGCTGGGTGCGGGGTGGTGCTTCCGGTCAGCTGGCGCCCATATCTAGGGGAAGGATTTGATTACTACGATCCAGCGGTGAATCCCGATGTATCAACCTGGAAGAGCCCAGCGATATCTTCGGTACTTGCTGCAGAAAAGCTCGGTAATGAGGCTCGATTCAGCAGTGCATCGGCCGTTCTGAAAGACCTCTTTTGATATTTGCGTGTGGAGTGTATTGCTTGGACATGAAGAATTTTCGAATCTGTGTGGTTGGCCTTGGCTACGTGGGGCTGCCTCTGGCGTTGGCATTTGCCAAGAAATGGCCTGTAGTTGGCTTTGATATCTCTAAACGCCGAGTGGCTGAACTCACAGGCGGCAAGGACAACACCTTGGAGGTTACTGCTGACGATCTGCGAGATGCCGGTGATATTCGATACACCTGCGCGCTTGATGACATCAAGGATTGCAATGTCTATGTGATCACGGTTCCCACACCGATTGATACAGCACGTCGTCCCGATTTCGACCCGTTGCTGAAATCAAGCCAAAGTATAGGCTCTGTGCTGGCCAAAGGTGACATTGTCATCTATGAATCGACCGTATATCCCGGTGTGACCGAAGAAGTGTGTGTGCCAGTCCTCGAAGAGGCGTCAGGCCTGAAATTCAACGAAGATTTCTTCTGTGGTTACAGCCCCGAACGTATAAATCCGGGTGACAAGGAGCGAACTGTCACCAAAATCATGAAGGTGACCTCTGGATCAACGCCCGAGATCGCCGATGTAGTTGATGGGATTTACGCCGAGGTGATCGGTGCGGGCACCCACAAGGCCAGTTCCATTCGTGTCGCTGAAGCGGCGAAAGTGATCGAGAACACCCAGCGAGACGTCAATATCGCATTGATGAATGAACTCGCGTTGATTTTTTCGCGCATTGGAATCGATACGCATGAAGTACTTGCAGCTGCCCGGACAAAGTGGAATTTCATTCCTTTTGTTCCTGGACTGGTTGGCGGGCATTGCATTGGCGTCGACCCTTACTACCTTGCACACAAAGCAACAATGCTTGGCTACAATCCCGAGCTGATACTGGCAGCACGCCGAATCAATGATGAGATGGCCCCGCACATCGCAAGCAGGGTCATGCGCGAGATGGCTCGAGCGGGTGTGAGCCTTGTCGGGGCTCGGATTCTGATGTTGGGCGTGGCTTTCAAGGAAAACTGCCCGGATGTTCGCAACAGTAAAATCGTCGATGTCATAGCTGAGTTCGATGGGTTGAACTGCACTGTGGACGTATTCGATCCTTGGGTGTCGGCGGAAGAAGTCAATCATGAATACGGAATCGTCCCGGTTTCCAGCGTCCAGTCTGATTATGATGCGGTGATCCTGGGTGTAGCCCATTCCCAGTTCGTCGATCCCGAATCCGAGCATTTCGCGCTCAAGCTTGTCCGTGACGGCGGCGTGGTTTTTGATGTGAAAGGTGTTATTCCTCAGGCTTCCAATGTGAAGCGACTCTGATTTTCTATAGGATTTTTCGATGAAAGTTAACTATGTGATTCCGTTCTTGGCCGTGGTGATGATTGGCGTATCCGCATGTGCGCCCAGCGGCTCACAGACCGAGAAGGCTGATGGTGACCAGGCTGTTGCCGGACCGGCCGCAACCGATGCTCCGGCTGACACACCTGCTGCGGCTGCAGTAGCGGGCCAGGAAGGACTGTCTGTCTATGGCGTCAATGTGCAGATTCCTGACGGTGGAACCAAGGCTTACGACCGTATGCGCGACCTCCCCGGTGGCGAGAAGGAGCGGCAGGTGGGTTACCGCTTCGTTAGAGAGGACGTCGAAGCGATCGCTGCATCGTTGGAGCAGAGCATGACGGCGCAGGGACTGAAGATTCGTCGTTCAGTGAACAAGGATGGTTGGATCTGGTTCAACGTCTACGGGGACGCACCTTTGGGTAAGGTCGTAATTCGTGCAGAGACCGGAAAGCCGGGGAGCATCGTTGTATTCAAGTCTGGCGCTAATTGATCCTGCGCTGAAATCATAGTATCGCGGCGCGACTCAGGTCGCGCCTTTCTATTAGGGGATGTGGGGTGTCTGATTCATTCAAGCCCGGAATTCAGGGATTGCGAGCTCTCGCTGTGCTGCTCGTTCTGGTCTATCACATATGGCCAAACAGCATGGGTGGGGGGTATGTAGGTGTTGATGTATTTTTCGTGATTTCGGGCTTTTTGATTACAGGCATTCTTTATCGTGAGGCCAACGCTACTGGGCAAATTGATGTTCTGGGATTCTACGCAAAGCGTATAAGAAGGTTGATGCCTGCTGCGACGGCTGTTCTTGTTGCTGTTGCGGTATGTATCATTTTTGTTCCCCAGGTTCGTCATGTGGACACTGCCAAGCAGATTGTCGCATCGGCGCTTTATTTCCAGAACTGGCTTTTGGCGTCTCAAGCTGTTGATTACTTGGCCGCTGAAAACGCGGCTGGTCCGCTTCAGCATTTTTGGTCCTTGTCCGTCGAGGAGCAGTACTATATCGGCTGGCCGCTGGTTTTTCTGCTTGCTTCTGCCCTGGGGAGGCGCATCTCCACATCAATGCGCGCAGTCTTCCTTGTGATTATCTCAGTGGCTTTTGCCTGGTCCCTGGTCTATTCGATTTATCTGACTCCGAAGAATCCCGGCTGGGCGTATTTTTCAACGCTGACCAGGATCTGGGAGCTGGCGCTCGGCGGCGGCCTTGCAGTACTAATGTCCAATCGAGATTGGTCCCTCGGTCGCGGCGTCCGAGAGCTGATACTTGTCGCAGGAACCACCGCGATTCTGGCCTCAGCAGCCTGGATGACCGCAGCTACCGCGTTTCCTGGCTATGCAGCCTTGGCGCCGACGATTGGTGCGGCCGCTTTGCTTCTGGTTCTTTCTGCTCAGCCCGGCAGCCTTGGTTCGATCTTGTTCGGAAATCGCTTGATGGTTTACATCGGCGACATTTCCTATTCGTTGTATCTGTGGCATTGGCCTGTTGTGGTCTTTGCCAAGGCCGTGCTCCGCGTGGATCAGCTTGGCCTGCGCGAAGGGATTGTGGTTGCGGCTATCTCGCTTGCATTTGCGCATACGTCCAAGCAACTGCTTGAAGATCGCTGGCGCGCCGCCCCGGTGAAGTGGCCTGATGCCTGGAAGACCTACGTCCTCGGTCTTGCCGCAATTGCACTTTCTTTGGGATCGGCAATAGGGGTTTATCAAGGGAGTCGGAGTGCGATAGGGAGATCCCCGGTTGTAGCAGACACTGGCCCGCAAACGGCCGTGTTTCACCCTGCCGTGATGGATGCAGAGTCGGACACCGGTAGGGCCTATAAAATGCGCTGCATAACGACCACATTGGGTGTAGAGGTCGAGGAATGCAATATGGTTTCCAACCCTGGCGCGCGGCGCGTTGTCGTGGTTGGAGACTCTCATGCAGTTGCATGGCTGCCAGCGATGGAAGTAGTAGCGAAGGAGCGCGGCTGGGAGCTGATTGCTGTAGTCAAGTCTGCTTGTACTTTTGCTGATTTCCCTGAGGAGCTGCATGGCAACGCGGGGACCGACACGATGAAGTCTTGTTTGACATGGTCAAAGCGTGCGATTGAGCATGTGCAGCAATTACACCCTGATATCTTGGTAGTAACACACTCAAGAGCTTCCATGTCCAAGATGTCCGATGCACGGGATCGTGATGTTGTTGTAGCGGACGCCATTTATGCGGCACTGCAGCGCGTCAAGCGGGCAGACACAGAGCTGTTTGCGATTATTGATACACCCCGCTTTGCACAGAAAGTTCCGGAGTGCATGAGCTCTTTGAGCTCCGGTTATACGGCGTGTGGAGCTACGCGTGAAAGGGCTTTCGCGGGAACTGATCCGTTATCCACTTTGGGCAAGCGGCATGAAGCAGTCGATGTGATCGATCTGACTGACCAGATATGTTCGGCCGATCGTTGCGATCCGGTTGTGCGTGGGATATTGGCTTGGCGTGATGCGCATCATATGACGGGAACATTTTCCGAGTCGCTCGCCGGCGAGTTGGGCCGACGTATTGACCGTGCCTTGGTCAAGTGATCCACCCTTTCATGAAAGATGCAGCTGGTGACGAAAATGCGTAAGAAAATTGCCTTTGTGTACCAGGAAGCACTGATGTCCAATGTGCTTCGTGACGTTCCGGTGAGTTCAATCGGCACGGATTTCTACGCGTCGGATCTATGGGTTGCTCGCCCCAACTCGACTAGCCGCTTGAACCTGGTTAATTATCAGGCAATGGCGATGCTTTCCGATCGATATGACATTTCAGAGATTTGCGTGCATGAGATTAATGTCTCCACGGCACGCTTGTTCATGCAGAGTGATATAATCGTAGTCAATACGATATCAAGCCCCCGCAGCCGGGAGTTCGTTGGCAAGTTTTTCTCATGGGTTGAGCAGAACCAACCGCAGGCACGCATTGTGTTGGGTACTGAGTTGTCGTGGTACGGCGAGCTTGCCCAGCAGCGTGGTATTACTGAGGAGATGGTGCGTTTTGCTTATTTCGGTGCGCTGGTGCTTCGGCACACGCCGCGAACGGAGCGCGAGCTCTACCGGAGCACCGAATGCGTCAATGCGTCCGTTCAAGAGTTTGATATCGGCCTAGATACGGCTCACGTGCGGCCCAGTACCGATATTTTAAAGCGGAATGTAATTTCCTTTGTCAAAGCCCCCGATGGACGCGTCACAAAGAACAATTCGCTCATCGACGAGATCATATCCCTTATTGCACTTTCACCGATTCTTGCTGATTATGAGGTGCAGGTCATTGCCCCCCCGTATTCAAGCGTTGAATACTGGGATCTGATGGATAGGTCGGCTTTTTTTGTTTTTACCTCTCTGGGGGAAACTTTTAGCTACTGTCTGAATGATGCGAAGGCTTCCGGGGCGATTTCGTTTTATCCGGAGCAGATGTATTATTCGCCAATCGGGTTCAGTTTCGCGGTCGAGGCTTACCCAAAGTCCGGTATAAAATATTCCAGCGCGCAAGACGTGGTATCCAAGCTGGAATTCTATGCGGCGGATTCGCGCGCGTTGATCAAGGCTTCGGAGTCTGCCAGGCGCTTTGTAGTGGACAATTTCTCGGTAGATGCAATTGCGAAAAGCTGGGATAAGCTGTTTTCTGGGGCTTCGCTGAATACCGAGACTTTGTTGGTTTTTTCATCGGTGGATTATCCAGACTGGCAAGACGTTGTTTCTGAGTGCCTCCGCCGTGGGGTTGGCTACGCGATGTGCGTGGATAACATGCTGGTCCCTGATGAGCTGGGTGGTTCGCTTTCCTGGCACGACACTCTGCATGATCTTGTCGTTCTCAAGTACATGGTGACTCGAGATCAGGCCGGTGATCTGCGGAGAGTTGTTACCAAGGGAGAAAATGGGGTTGTTGGTGGGATTGGTCGCCCCGAACGAGCGATTTCGAAGGACGAAGTTGCCGCGTTCATGCAACTGGTCTGTCGCCAATATCGTATTGGGCGCATATTGATATCTGCCGGAGTGCGTGAGCACGATGTTTCGTCGATTATTGGATTGTTGCGAGTTGTCGGCGGAATCGATAGGGGTCTGGTTGCACCTGAAATTTTGAATATTTGATTCAGGTCGCTTGGAATTGGCGGAAGCTAGATTTCCGGGGCACATAGGGTGTTTTTCCGGTGCCGGCGAAGCTGGCGTGCCAGGCCGTGAAAGACTCCTTGTATCGTTGTCTAGGCGGACTTAGAGGTTCGGACGTTGGTTCCGATATGTTTGTTCCGGTGGTCGGGTTGTTGGCAAGAGAGTCTGGGCGCCAGAGTGCCGTATATAACGTGGTGTCAACGTTCACGTGGCTGCTGCGTCCGTAGACGTAGCGCAGACGTTCGAAGTATTCATCATCCGCGCCAAACCGGACGGAATCGAACCAGCCGATTTCATCAATAACGACCCGTTTGAACATGAGGCTGACAAGCGCTTGGCGGGCCGCCAAGCCGCGATTCATCACAAGTTGCCCTGCATCATCTCGACGCTCGTAGTTGCAGGTACTGACGACTATTTGGGGAGCTCGCAACGCTTCAAGCTGTAGTTTCAGACGATCGGGGTGCGAGTAATCATCGCTGTCCATGAAAGTGATGACTTCGCCTTTTACGTAGTCCATGGCCGCATTGCGTGCAGCATAAGTCCCGCCATTGCGATTCATCATTAAAACGCGAATGCGGTGGTCGGTGCGCTGCAGCGCGATCAGTTTCTCCAGAGTCCGGTCGGAACTCTGATCATCGACGACCAACAGTTCGAGGTTGTTCCAGGTTTGCTGGAGGATTGAAGTTGTCGCAGCTTCCACCCAGCGCTCGGTGTTATGAGCTGTCATGATCACCGAAATCAGTGGTTCGTAACTGATTACAGCGGTATGGGCAAGTAAATTCGCCGCCATTCTTGTATCGTCGTGGCTTGGAATCATCATGAATTCGAGCTCAGATTAATTCTGAAGATGGCGCTGGCTCTGTTGGCGGTGTTCCCGTCCCATAGTTGCATTGTGTGGGGCGTGGTGTCGGGTTGCTGCAAATGATGAGCCATGCGCTCGTCGGCGGTGCCCGGAGTGCAGAGCTCATTCCCAGCAGATAACGTGTCAGGTCGCTCGGTGGTGTTTCTTATCGTTAAACAGGTTATTCCGAGAACAGCACACTCTTCCTGAATTCCTCCGCTGTCGGTTACAACAGCCCGAGCGGCGCTCTGCAGCGAAACAAAATCTCGGTAGCGCAATGGTGGTACCAGCAACAGTCCTGGTATCTCAAGTTGCGGCAACAGCTCTTCGCGCTCCAGAGCAGCCCGTGTTCTAGGATGTACCGGCCAGACTATCGGCAGACGGCGCGCCATTGCAGCAAGCATGGCAATCAGTGCCTTTAATCCGTCACGGCTATCGACGTTGGACGGGCGATGAAAAGTTGAAAGGACGAACTGATTGCGTCGGACTTCCAGGTCGTGACACAGCTGATCAGCCCGACTCGAATCGACAGTCGCCAACAAGGAATCAATCATAAGGTTGCCGACGAAATGCACCGAGCTTTCCGAATGGCCCTCGCGAAGCAGCGTATCGCGAGCTTCAGCTGTGGTGGTCAGGTGCAGGTCGGCTATCGAATCCACCATCAGCCGGTTCAGCTCCTCGGGCATCTTCCGGTCGTGGCTGCGCAGGCCTGCTTCAACATGGGCAAGCAGGCAGTGCTCGCGCTTTGCGGCGATGGCCGCCGCCAGCGTGGTGTCGACATCGCCGAACACAGTAACCAGATCGGGTTTGCCCTCGCCAAGCAGATCGGCGTAACGCGACACCATGCAGCCCAGCCGGTCGCCGTAGTGATCGCCTTGCAGCGGGATGGTGGTGACCTGGGACTGCGATATGCCGACGTCTTCCATGGTCTGCGTGGACAGTGCAGGGTCGGTGTGCTGCTGCAGGAACACCAGCCTGGGTACTGCCCAGTCACTGGCCGCCAATGCCTTGTATAGCGGGGCGGCCTTGATGATGTTCGGGCGGGTGCCGATGACGAGGTCGATGTTCTTCTTGGTATTCATTTCAATCATTCATTGCCTGGTCCCCAGGATCGACCAGCAGCGCCGCGATCCGCCGGGCCGCGCTGCCGTCGCCATAGGGGTTGTTGGCGAAAGCCATCTGCGCGTACGCGGAGGGGTCGTCCAGCAACAGGTTGGCTTGTTCGATGATGTTGCCAGTGCGGGTGCCGACCAGCTTCACCGTGCCTGCGTTGATCGCCTCCGGTCGTTCGGTGGTATCGCGCATCACCAGCACTGGTTTACCCAGCGAAGGGGCTTCCTCCTGCACGCCACCGGAGTCGGTGATGATCAGGTGGCAACGGCTCATCAGGAAGACGAAAGGCAGGTATTCAAGCGGATCGATCAGGTGCACGGCGGGTTGATCGGCAAGGATGCGCCTGACTGGTTCCTGCACATTGGGATTGAGGTGCACCGGGTACACGACCTGGGTATCGCCCCGGTCGGCGATGGCCTTGAGTGCGTGGCAGATCTGTTCGAAGCCGTCGCCGAAGTTCTCACGGCGGTGGCCGGTGACCAGGATCAGGCGCTTGGAGGCGTCCAGGAACGGAAAGCGCGCGGCCAGCTCTTTCTCCAGTGCCGGTGTTTGCTGGATCTTCGCGACCACCGCCAGCAGTGCATCGATCACGGTATTGCCGGTCACATGGATGCGGGCTTCGTCCACGTTCTCGTCGCGCAGGTTCTGCGCGGATTGTTCGGTCGGAGCGAAGTGCAGGTTGGCTAATACGCCGGTGAGTTTGCGATTGGCTTCTTCCGGCCACGGGGAGAGCAGGTTGCCTGTACGCAGCCCGGCCTCGACGTGGCCTACCGCGGTGCGCTGGTAGAAGGCGGCCAGTGAGGTGGCGAAGGTGGTGGTGGTATCACCATGCACCAGCACGATGTCCGGCGCGTGCTTCGCGATCACCTGCTCCATGCCCTGCACGATGCGCGAGGTCAGGCCGGAGAGGGTCTGGCCCGGCTGCATGACATTGAGGTCCTCATCGGGGGTGATTGCGAACAGGTCCAGCACCTGGTCGAGCATCTGCCGATGCTGGGCAGTAACTGCAACGATGGTTTGCAGCGAGGGCTGCTGTTTCAGCGCAGTGACCAACGGGGCCATCTTGATGGCTTCCGGGCGGGTGCCAAATACCACCATTACCTTTTTGCGAAGATTCATTATGTGAGTATCAGGTTTGACGGTAGGGTGTTCTGGGTTGGATCTTCAGGGGGTGCCCAAAATTCGCCAAGCTGTTCGCCGGAATGAAATTGACCCGCCGGCTTCACCTGAATTTGGACGGTCATTGGGCGGAAGTGGAGTTGTTCATATCTTCCTTCGTGCACTATGGACTATCCCCGGTTTGGTTGGTTGCATGGTCCTGAATCGGGAAGTAGCCCTGCTCTGCATGCTTTCCTCTAACCCGATTGCTGACGTTGTTCTCGTGAATGATCATGCACCAATGGGGTGTTCCAAACTCCAGGGGCGTGGAGTTATGTGCGTGTTCTTTGAGAAGTTGCGAATGCTGGCAATGCATGACGGTGCGTAGGGCATGCCCTTTCCATCTCTCATAGAGCGTGCCGAAAGCATTATTCGGGTGGTTTCGAATATAATAATTTCCGTCAGACACCGTGAATTCCTGGCCGGTAGGGAAGTAGACATACTCCTCATCAGGACAGCCACTTTCCAGATGGGCGTCATTCGCCAATTGGAGATAATCGGGGGATATGGCGTCGTCGTTGTCTAGCCTGGTTGTTGAAACGATATCTCCAGCGTGCAAGGCATCGATTTCCTGCATTTTTCCAGTCCATGCCCCAATGCCACGAACAACCTCTTCCAGCATTGCCTCGCTGGTAGTGGCATGTTGTGAGGTCAATATCGGCTGGATGAAGTGCTCTGAGCAGATAGAGTTGATGTAATCAACAGGTGTTCGCTCGTCGAAGTACATCAACGCAATGAATTCCTGCCGTTGGCGCTGGAGCGATGGCAGGCAATAACGTTTGAAGAGCTCGTGGCGACGTTCCAGCCACTTGTTGTCGAGGTTGTACGACGTGCCGTTGTGCCACTCCGTGGGTGGCGCCATGTTGTAGCGAATAAGAACCAGATTATGGATTTTTCTGCTCTGGGCGTTCAATGGACTGTTCCATATCGTGGTGCTTCTTGTGGAAACAGCCAGCCCCGACAGTAGTCGGGGCCAGTAAGTGAATTTCTTTCAGACGATCTGCTTGGCGAATTATTCAGGCCATCTCCGGTGTTTCCGGAGTGGATCAACGTTCCAAGCTGATTATCAAAGGGCCTTTTCAAGCTCGGGCAGCAAGGTGAACAGGTCGCCCACCAGCCCGATATCGGCAATCTCGAAGATCGGCGCATCGCCGTCCTTGTTGATGGCGACGATGGTGCCGGCGTCCTTGATGCCGGTCAGGTGCTGGATGGCGCCCGAGATGCCCACGGCGATGTACAGCTCGGGAGCGATGATCTTGCCGGTCTGGCCGACCTGCATGTCGCTGGGCACATAGCCGGCATCCACTGCGGCGCGCGAGGCACCGACGCCGGCACCGAGCTTGTCGGCCAGCGCGTAGATCACCTTGAAGTTCTCTTCCGAGCCGACGCCGCGGCCGCCGGAGACCACGCGCTTGGCGCTCTGCAGGTCCGGGCGGTCGCTCTTGCCGGCCGCGAGGCCGATGAAGCGGGTGTGGCCCGGGAGGGCGGCATCGACGCTGATCGCTTCGATCGGTGCGCTGTTGCCCTTGGCAGCTTCCTGCCAGGAGGCTGCGCGCACAGTGGCGACGACGACCTGGTCGGCCGGTACCTCGACGGTGATGATGGCGTTGCCGGCGTAGATCGGGCGCTTGAAGGTATGGGCGCCTTCGACCGACATCAGGTCCGAGACCTGGTTGACGCCGAGCAAGGCGGCCACGGCCGGCATCACGTCCTTGCCGGTGGTGGTCGACGGGCCGAACACATGGCTGTAGCCGGCTGCGGCCTTGGCGATCTGCGGCGCCTGCACCTGTGCCACGGCGTGTTCATTGGCCGGGTTGGCGATGGTCAGCACCTTGCTGACGCCGGCGATCTGCGCGGCCTCAGCGGCGATGGCGGCCGGGTCTGCGGCCAGCACCAGTACATCGATGTCGCCGCCGACGGCGGTGGCGGCCGACACGGTCTTGGCCACGGCGCTGTTGAGCTTGCCGTCCAGGTGTTCGGCGATGACGAGAATCTTGGCCATTACAACAACCCCTTCTGCTTGAGTGCAGCTACCAGTTCGGCAGCATCCTTGACCATCACGCCCTTGCTGCGCTTGGACGGCGCGGCGTACTGGGTGGTCTTGAACGTGTCAGCGGCCTCAACACCGAGGTCGGCCAGCTGCAGGGTCTCCAGCGGCTTGGCCTTGGCCTTCATGATGTCGGGCAGCTTGATGAAGCGCGGCTCGTTCAGGCGCAGGTCGGTGGTGACCACGGCCGGCAGGTCGACTTCCAACGTTTCCAGGCCGGCGTCGACTTCACGGGTGACCGTGGCCTTGCCGTCGGCGATCTCCAGTTTGCTGGCGAAGGTCGCCTGCGGGCGGCCCCACAGCGTGGCCAGCATCTGGCCGGTCTGGTTGGCGTCGTCGTCGATGGCCTGCTTGCCCAGGATCACCAGGTCCGGCTGTTCTTTCTCGACCAGCTTGAGCAGGGTGCGCGCGGCGGTGAGCGGCTGGATGGCTTGGTCGGTCACGACATGGATGGCGCGGTTGGCGCCCATGGCCAGGCCGTTACGCAGATGGGCCTGGGCATCGGCGGGAGCGATGGTGGCAACCACGACCTCGGTGGCGATGCCCTTGTCACGCAGGCGCAGCGCTTCTTCCAGCGCGATTTCATCGAACGGATTTGGGGACAGCTTGACGCCATCGGTAACCACGCCGGAACCGTCCGGCTTGACCTGAATGCGGACGTTGTAGTCCACCACGCGCTTGTACGCGACGAGGATTTTCATCTGGAGCTGGATCCTTCAATAACGGGGGAACGTCCGGTTCTGTACTCAGCAACCGGTTCGGGGGTGGGACCGCGATTCTAACTGGCCCGAGGGCACCATGCGAATGCGTATGGTTGTGCTGCAATGCGTCATGAATTCGTCGAAAGGCACGTATTGTGAAAGCTCCGCGGGCAGTCGCGGACCCTGTCGCCCTGTATCCTGTTCCGCTGAGTCGAGGCCTGATGAGGCCGCAAGCGTATCGAACAGGAGAACGGGTAGTGCCCACATGGCTTGTCACCGGCGGAGCGGGATTCATTGGCGGTAACTTTGTCCTCGAAGCGGTCGCGAAGGGCGTGCGTGTCATCAATCTCGATGCGCTGACCTACGCGGGTAACCTGAAGACCCTGACCTCGTTGGCCGGCAACCCGGACCACGTGTTCGTCGAAGGCGACATCGGCAACCAGGCGCTCGTCTCCCGTCTGCTGGCTGAGTATGAGCCTGACGCCGTGCTGAACTTCGCCGCCGAAAGCCACGTGGACCGCTCCATCGACGGCCCCGGCGCGTTCATCCAGACCAACGTGGTCGGCACCCTGGCGCTGCTGGAGGCCGTTCGCGATTACTGGAAGGCACTGCCGGCCGACAAGGGCCAGGCGTTCCGATTCCTGCACGTGTCCACCGATGAGGTCTACGGCACCCTCGGCGAGACCGGCAAGTTCAGCGAGACCACCCCTTACGCGCCCAACTCGCCGTACTCGGCGTCCAAGGCGGCCTCGGACCATCTGGTGCGCGCGTTCCACCACACCTACGGGTTGCCGGTGCTGACCACCAACTGCTCCAACAACTACGGCCCGTACCATTTCCCCGAGAAGCTGATCCCGCTGGTGATCGCCAAGGCCCTGGCCGGCGAACCGCTGCCGGTCTATGGCGATGGCAAGCAGGTGCGCGACTGGCTGTTCGTGAGCGATCACTGCGAAGCGATCCGCACCGTGCTGGCCAAGGGTCAGGTCGGCGAGACCTACAACGTCGGCGGTAACTCCGAAAAGCAGAACATCGAGGTGGTGCAGGCGATCTGCGCACTGCTCGATGCACGCCGCCCGCGTGAGGATGGCCAGCCGCGCGCCAGCCAGATTACCTATGTGACCGACCGCCCCGGCCATGACCGCCGTTACGCGATCGATGCCTCCAAGCTCAAGGACCAGCTGGGCTGGGAGCCGAAGTACACCTTCGAGCAGGGCATCGGCTTCACCGTGGACTGGTACCTGGACAACCAGGACTGGGTCAACGGCGTGCTCGACGGCAGCTACCGCCTGCAGCGCATCGGCACCACCGCCTGAGCGCGGTGATCACCAGACAGAGGACAACCGCATGACTCAACGCAAGGGCATCATCCTCGCAGGTGGTTCGGGCACGCGCCTGTATCCGATCACCAAGGGCGTCAGCAAGCAGCTGCTGCCCGTGTACGACAAGCCGATGATCTACTACCCGCTCAGC
>Ga0256901_1000355_pt1 | contig 26813 bp, 19 predicted proteins | sample MC6MC0689MT_FD_190200 | JGI IMG/M metagenome (GOLD analysis project Ga0256901, IMG submission 190200) | Metatranscriptome of enriched soil aggregate microbial communities from Iowa State University, Ames, United States - MC6-MC0689-MT... | ecosystem: Environmental > Terrestrial > Soil >... | reverse complement strand
CCGCTGATCCAGTTGCGCGCGCGCCTTGCCGAGGCTGGCTTCGGCGCGTTGGCGCTGCAGGCCAAGCAGGATCGGCGCTTGATTGGCGTTGGCGGCCTCGCGGTTGCCGCGCGCGCTGCGTTGTTCCAACCGCTGGCGTTGATCGCGCAGCGCCTGCTCGCCCTTGCGACGCTCGTGCCTGCGTTGCTGCAACAAGGCTTCGGCCGCTGCGCGTTCGCCCGCGCGCGCCTGTGCATAGAACGCGTGGTTACCACCGTAGCTACGCAGTCCTTGCGGCGACAGTTCGACGATACGCTCCACCTGTTGCAGCAGCAGCCGGTCATGACTGACCAGGATCAGGCCCTGCTTCCTCGCCTGCAGTTGTTCGGCCAGCCATTGTCGGCCGGCATGGTCGAGATGATTGCTGGGCTCGTCGAGGATCAGCCACTCCACCGGCTGCAACAACGCGCCGACCAAGGCCACGCGCATGCTTTGCCCGCCACTGAGCTTATCCACAGGTGTATCCGCATCAACGCCGTGCAGGCCTGCATCGGACAGCGATTGCTGCAGGGTTTCACACAGGCTCCATTGCTCGCCAATCGCGTCGAAATCCGCTTGCAGCGTGCTTCCGGCTTCAATCCTGCGCAATGCATCCACACGCTTATCCACAGCTGCGAGCTCGGCTACACGTTGTCCTGCTCGTGGCTGCACCTGCTGTGCGAGGTAGTAGGCCTCACCAATGCGGCGGCAGCGTCCGGCACTGGGCTGACGCAATCCAGCCAGTATCTGTGCGAGTACGGATTTACCCAAGCCGTTGCGGCCGACCAGACCGGTGGGCCGGTCATCGAACTGTGCGTTGAGGTTGGAGAACAGGCTGCGCCCGTCAGGCGTCTGCCACGCAACGCCGTCCAGCGTCACTGAAAAAGAAGTTGTCATGCGGTTTTCCATCGATGCCCGAAGCACCCGGCCGCCAGCGGCAGCAGGGACTGGTTGGGACCGTCATCAAGACGGTGACATCAATGGCGCATTGGACCGGACTCCGTTGGCGGGGGGATCCCGTAACAGTGCATAGCCTACGCGGGCAAGGCTGAATGTGTCACTTCAGGGGATTTGGGCCGCGCTGTCTTTGCGAAAAAGCCGGGAAGCTGAGAAGCAACGTTGGAAGCTGCCCTCATCCGCCCCTTTGGGACACCTTCTCCCGCAAGCGGGAGAAGGGATGAAGCTCCGCCCGCTCAAGGGGTAGGCAACCTGCGGTGCGCCTTCTCCCGCAGGCGGGAGAAGGGATGAAGCTCCGCCCGCTCAAGGGGGAGGCGACCTGCTGGGCGCTTACTTGCCAATGCAGAAGCTGGAGAAAATCCTGCCAAGCAGATCATCGGCGGTCATGCGGCCGGTGATTTCGCCGAGGGCATCATGCGCAAGGCGCAGTTCCTCGGCGGCCAGTTCGAGCTGGTCGTAATGCAGCTGACCATCGGCGGCATCGAGGTGTTCGCTGGCCAGGGCCAATGCTTCGACGTGGCGAAGGCGCGCGGAGAATTCGCCTTGCATGCCCTCGCCCGCACCGTGGCTGGCGATCTCGCGCAGCCGTGCATGCAGCTGCTCCAGGCCCTGTCCGCTGGCGGCGGACAGGGCGATGCTTCCTTCGCCGAGGTCCTGCGGCCACTGCGGCAGCAGATCGGACTTGTTGTGTATCCACAGTTGGCGGGCGGCCTGTGCGGCAGCGTCACCAATGGCTGCCCTGCCCGCTTCCGGGTCACGCGCATCAAGCACGACGATGGCCAGATCCGCACGCTGCATCTCGGCGCGGGCGCGGCGCATGCCTTCGCGTTCGATGGCATCGCCACCTTCGCGCAGGCCGGCGGTGTCGACCAGTTCCAACTCCAGCCCGTCGATGCGGATGGTCTCGCGCAAGGTGTCGCGGGTGGTGCCGGCGATATCGGTGACGATGGCGCGCTCGCTGCCGGCCAGTGCATTGAGCAGCGAGCTCTTGCCGGCATTGGGCGGACCGATCAGCACCGCATGCAGGCCATCACGCAGCTTGCGGCCGCGTTCGGCGTCGATGCGCAGCTGGGCCAGCAAGGCCTTGGCCTGCTCGATACCGGCACGCACCTGCGCGCCGCCGAGCGTGTCCAGCGGCTCATCGGCGAAGTCGATGGCCGCTTCAACATGGATGCGCAGCCGCACCAGTTGCTCGCCCACCTCTTCGACCCGGCGCGAGAACACACCGTCCAACGAACGCCGCGCGGCGCGCGCGGCGCGCACATCGCCAGCGGCGATCAGGTCGGCGATGGCTTCAGCCTGGGCAAGGTCGAGCTTGCCGTTGAGGAAGGCCCGCTCGCTGAACTCACCGGCACGGGCCTGGCGCGCACCCAGTTCGATGCAGCGGGCCAACAGCTGTCGCAATACGACCGGGCTGCCGTGACCCTGCAGTTCCACTACCTCCTCGCCGGTAAAACTGCGCGGGCCGGGGAAATACAAGGCAATGCCGTCGTCGATGACCTCACCTTCGGCATCGCGGAATTTTGCATAGTGCGCATGGCGCGGCTTGAGCGGTGGACAGCCCAACGCAACCGCGATGCGCAGTGACTGCGGGCCGGAGACACGCAGCATGCCAACGCCACCGGCGGCGGCGCCGCTGGCGATGGCAACGATGGTCTGGCCTGTGGACACGTCGCTCATGGCTTACAGCTTCTGCAGTTGTGCGCGGGCCAGGGCTGCACCGCTGCCCTGCGGCTGCAACTCCAGGTAGGTCGCATAGGCCTGCTTGGCCTTGGGCTTGTCGCCGGCATTGAAGTAGGCGTCGCCAAGGTTCAGATAAGCCACCGCGCGCGACGGATCGATCTTCAAGGTATTCTCCAGCCAGCGCGCAGCTTCGGCATAGCGCTGCTGGCGGTAATAGACGAAGCCGAGATTGTTGGCCGCCTGGGCGAAGTCCGGACGCAGCTTCAAGGCCTCGGTGAACTGCGCCACCGCCTCGTCGTAGCGTTTCTCGCGGTAGAGCTGCAGGCCGCGGTCGTTGGCCTGCTGCGCGCGCTGCCGATCCGAGGTCGGCACCGCTGCCGGCACCACCAGGGTGCTCTTGCCTCCTTGCAGATCGACAACGGTTACCGGCACCTCGCTCTTGCCTGCAGGCTTGGCGTCCTGCACGGCATCGACACGGCTGTTGAGTGCGATGGCGTCCGCCGAAAGCTGGCTGGTATCGGCGTTGAGGAATTCCTGGCTGTCCGGCACCTGGAACACGAACTCGCCGCCCTGCGAACCGGGCAGGCTGCCGAACGCCGGTGTCTGCCGCGATACTGCCGACACCGCCGGCGCCACATACGCGGCCAACTCAGTGCCGGTGATCAGGCCATCGCCATTGAGGTCGCCCTTGCCAGCCAGGGCCTGCAACAGCACCCAGGTGAATACTGAATGCCCATTCGGGCCGCTATCGGCGACCTGCTGGTCGGCTCCGCCTGCGGTCAACATCTGCCGCGCGCTGCGGCGCGCGTTCTCGCGCAGGAAGGACGACGAGCTGCCGCCACCGCGGGTAAGCCCAAGGCCGCTGTAGCAGGCATCCATCACGAACAACACGTGCTTGGCCTGCATGCTCTCGGCGATGTTCTGGATGTCGGTCATCGCGATCGCATCGGTGGCGAACTCGTTCGGGTCCGAATCCACCGGGATGATGTAGCCCAGGTCACGGCCGGAGGCGAGCTGGCGGGTGGCGCCATGGCCGGCGAAGAACACGAACACGCGGTCGTTCTTGCCGGTGCGCTCATCGGCAAGGCGGTCGTGGAACGCAGCGAGGATGTTGTTGCGGGTGGCCTGCTGGTTTTTCAGCACGATCACCTGCGAGGACGGGAAGCCGAACTGGCCGGTCAGCGTATCGGCGATGGATTGCGCGTCGCGGCCGGCATATTCGAGCTTGGGCCACTTGGCGTAGTCATCGATGCCAATGACGATCGCCCAGGATTTTTCATAGCCGGTGGTGACCGTGGTATCGGCGACCGAGCCCTTGCGCGCACGGCTGACGCTGAAATCACGGCCATTCCAACCGGCGAACTGGTAGCCATCGGCGATCAGCTTGTCGAGGATCTGCGGCAGCGCCTTCACCGCGCGGTCGTGGATGTCATGGAACAGGATGATGCCGCGCTGTTCCTTCTGCACCTGGTCGACCACGCGCTGCACGATGGACTCGGGCACCGGGTCGGCCCAGTCCATCGAGTCGATGTTCCACATGATGGATTTCAGCCCGGCTTCGTTGAGCAGCTGCAGGCCTTCGGCATTGCGCGCGCCATACGGGAAGCGGAACAGCGGCGCACGCTTGGCATCCACGCCCTTGAGCAAAGTGTCGGTATCCAGCACCTGCTGGCGCAACGCATCGCCGGTGGTGCGCGACAGCTGCGCGTGGGTCAGGCTGTGGTTGCCGACCGCATAGCCATGCTCCATCAGGTTGCGGCTGATGCCGGCCATTGGTCCAAGCTTGACCTTGCCATCGGCCTCGACCGCACCGAGATTGCGGCCCACTTCGAAGAACACGCCCGGCACGTCGTAGCGCTGCAGGATGGCGACGACTTCATCGGTGTAGGCCTTGTGCGGGCCATCGTCGAAGGTCAGCACCACGGTTTTCGCTGGCAGGTCGCGGCCGAAGATTTCGCGGTCGCTGTCCTGCATCGACATCGGGTAAGGCTCGATCACGCCGAAGTCGCGCAGGATGGCGTCACGCTTGTACAGCGTGTGGAGGTGGGCGACGTAGTCGTCCCACTTCTCGCGCTTGAGCTCGATCGCGCGGGTGCGCTCGAAGCGACTGAAGATGCGGGTCAGTTCCTGGTTGTAGTTGCGCTCGATCTCATCGAGCGCATCCAGGTCTTCGCCGATGCGCTGGTGCAGCTTCACCGCCGGCAGAGAGGAGTCCGCGCCCACGCGCTGATGCAGTTCGCGCAATGTTTCTCGGAATGCCAGTCGATCGGCGTCGTAGAGCTCGGGCGAGGATTCGATGTAATCCAGCACCGTGCCCAGCGTGGCGAAACGCTGCGGATTGGGATCACGCAGCAGGGCATCGAACTGTGCGGCGATGGCCTGGCGTTGTTCCAGACCATCGTGGAACAGCTGCTGGCCGATGCGGCTGGAGGTCTGCCGGTCAGTGGGCGATTGCTGGGCTTCGTCGGCGAGCAAGACAATGATGCGGCGATGACCGTCCAGCTGCTTCTGCAGTGCGGTCAACAGCGGCGCTGCGGCTGGATTCGCAGCCGCAGCCGCCTGCGCGCTGGGCTGGGTTGGCGTTGCGGTGCCAGTCCCGTCCTGTCTGGAACAGCCAAGCTGCGTCAGTGCAACCAGCAACACGGCAGGCAGGATCAAGCGACGCGACAACGAACGGGGCATGGCAGGCTCGGGTTGGAAGGGTGCAGCGGCGTGGTGATTCTAACGCCACAGGCGAAGAGGCCGGCTTGCGACGAAATGCCGCCCCCGTTGCAGGAGCGGCGTCAGCCGCTAAGCCGATACTGCTGAAGCCCTTCGCAGCTGTGCGATCTGATGCTGTGCCTGCTTCGCGGCTGACGCCGCTCCTACCAACAGCACGGTAGCCCGGGTAAGCGCAGCGCACCCGGGGCTGTTGGCGCGGTGCCGGCGAGATCCATTGCTTCCTGCTTCCCGGGTGCGCTGCGCTTTCCCGGGCTACGGTCGCTTGGCCCACATGCGAAAAGCCCGCCTTGCGGCGGGCTTTTGCTTACTTGGCTTCGATCACCTTGCCCGGCGCGTCTTCGCCGTGCTTCTTGATCATCCACCACTGCTGCAGCAGGCTCAGGCCACCGTTGACCACCCAGTACAGAACCAGGCCGGACGGCATGAAGGCCATCATCACGCCGAACACCAGCGGCATGAACTGCATCATCTTCTGCTGCATCGGGTCCATGCCCACGGCCGGGGTCAGCTTCTGGGTGAACCACATCACCGCGATGTTGATGATCGGCAGGATGAAGTAAGGGTCACGTGCGGTCAGATCCTGGATCCAGCCCAGCCACGGCGCCTGACGCAGTTCCACCGATTCCACCAGCACCCAGTACAGGGCGAAGAAGATCGGCATCTGGATCAGCAGCGGCAGGCAGCCACCCAGCGGATTGATCTTCTCCTTCTTGTACAGCTCCATCATCGCGGTCTGGAACTTCTGCTTGTCGTCGCCGTAGCGCTCCTTCAGCTGCGCAATTCGCGGCTGGAACTTGCGCATCTTGGCCTGCGACTTGAACTGCGCATTGGCCAGCGGGAACAGCGCCATCTTCAACAGGATCACCAGGCCGATGATGGCCCAGCCCCAGTTGCCGACCAGCTTGTGCACCTGGTTCATCACCCAGAACAAGCCCTGGCCGATGATGGCCATGATCGAGAAGCGGCTGTAGTCGACCACGCGGTCCAGGCCCTTCACGTCTTCCTTGGCGATCTGGTTGACCAGCTTCGGGCCGACCCACAGGCGTGCCTCGGTGCTGACCTTTTGTCCCGGAGCCACGGTGAAACCCGGGCCGCGGGTTTCGATCACGTTGCGCGGGCCGTTCTGCGACAGCAGGTACAGCGCGGACTGATCAGCCTGCGGAATCCAGGCGGTGAAGAAATGGTGCTGCAGCATCGCCACCCAGCCACCACTGATGGTCTGGTTGAGGTTGCCGTCGTCCAGGTAATCCTTGAACGCGCGCCGCTGGTAGCCATCAGCCGGGCTAAACCAGGTGGCGCCGTTGAAGCTGAAGGAGTCCGGGTTGGTCATGCCCTTGCTGATCACCGGCGGCACGCGGTCCAGCTTGCGGAACACATAACCCTGCCAGGGCTTGTCGCCCGCATTGACCACTTCGTCCTTCACGCTGATCGCGTAATCGCCACGCTTGAAGGTGAAGGTACGGTGGATGCTGACGCCATCCGGGCCATTCCATACGAACGGCACCTGCAACTGGTCCTGGCCTTCGGCCAGCGCCACTTCGGTGGCGTCCTGCACCGGCTTGAAGCCGTTGGCGCCCGGGACCGGAGCATTGGACTGGCTGGCCCAACCAGCGGTGGCGCTGTACGGGTGCGCCTTGTCTTCGGTCAGCAGTTGCACCGGCGGACTGCCGGCGGCCTTGGTCTGCGGGAAGTGCAGCAGATCGGCATCCAGCACGCTGCGGCCATCCAGCACCAGCTTCAGCACGTCGGTGCTGACGGTGACGCGCGCGGCGCTGGCAGCGGCTTCAACGGTCGCAGTGCCGGCGGCGGCTGGCGGCTGTCCCGGCACCGCAGCCTGCGGCACGTTGCCAGCAGCTGGTGGCGCCAGATCGGCATCGGTGGCGGCCGGTATCGCTGGCTGCGTCGCAGCGACGGTGGCGGGGTCCGGAGCGGCCTTTTCGCGACCCCATTCCATCCACAGCAGCACGGCTACCATCAGCCAGGCAAAAATCAGGAATACACGGGTCTGGTTCATCAGCAGGCAGGCTCGGCTCGACCGGGTGAGGCATCCGGTCCGTTCAAAGGAAGGGGTTCTTCAGCGCCCTCGCGCGGCGGCATTGTGCCGCCCGCAGCCACAACGGGCAATGCGCCGGCACGGCGCAGCAGGCGTTCGAACGCCTCGCGGATCTGTTGGTTGCTGGCGGTCTTGGCCGCCGAACGGGCGACGATGACGTAATCGCCACCGGCCAGACACGACCGTAGATGGCGTGTTGCATCGCGCAACACACGCTTGATACGGTTACGACCGACCGCACGCGTATCGACCTTGCGTGACACGGCCAAACCCAGTCGAGCGGGGGTATCCCCTTTCAACCAGTGGAGTGTCATCAAGGGATCGGATACACGGCGGGCGCCGTTGAAGACCGTTGAATATTCGGCACGCGTACGAACCCGCGCAGAGCGAGGGAATCGCTTGCGCGGGAAGGTACTGATCACGATCGGTGTTGCGATTGCCGCTTCACGCGGCAACGCAATCAAGCGCTGAGGACTTTGCGGCCCTTGGCGCGGCGACGCGACAGGATCTTGCGGCCGTCTGCGGTCTTCATACGAGCACGGAAACCGTGATCGCGCTTGCGCTTGAGGTTGCTGGGCTGGAACGTGCGCTTGGTGGCCATTGGGGCACCTGTATGAAGTGGACGGAAAGAACCGGAAATTCTATAGACCCAAGGCGGGTCTCGTCAACTGTTGGCGTGCGACGATATCCACAGACCGGTGTACATCTTGTGGATGAGCCTGTGAATAAATTCGGGACAAGCATTCCAGCAAAGGGCCGGCGGTGGTAGTCTGCGCCATCCACTTTTCCCTTTCCGGCTTGTGGCCTGGCGGCCTCCCGCGCCCGGCACACAGGCCTTTGACGATTATTTCTGATGGATGCCTGGTCACTTTGCCTAGAACGTCTCGAGGCGGAATTTCCGCCCGAAGATGTCCACACCTGGTTGAAGCCGCTTCAGGCCGACCAGCGCGCTGACAGCCTTGTCCTGTACGCGCCGAACGCCTTCATTGTCGAGCAGGTGCGCGAACGCTACCTGCCGCGGATCAGTGAGCTGCTGAACCATTTCGCCGGTTTCGGCGAGGTGTCGATGGAAATCGGCTCGCGTCCGCGGGCGCCAGAACCGCTGCCGGTCGCCCCGCTGGTTTCGCCGACGATCCCGTCCGCGCCGGTGGTGCCGTTCAACGGCAACCTCGATGCCCACTACACCTTCACCAATTTCGTCGAAGGCCGCAGCAACCAGCTGGGTCTGGCTGCCGCCTTCCAGGCCGCGCAGAAGCCCGGCGACCGGGCCCACAACCCGCTGCTGCTGTACGGCGGCACCGGCCTGGGTAAAACCCACCTGATGCTGGCCGCCGGCAACGCCATGCGCCAGGCCAATCCGGGGGCCAAGGTGCTGTACCTGCGCTCGGAACAGTTCTTCAGCGCGATGATCCGTGCGCTGCAGGAAAAGTCCATGGACCAGTTCAAGCGCCAGTTCCAGCAGGTCGATGCGCTGCTGATCGATGACATCCAGTTCTTCGCCGGCAAGGATCGTACCCAGGAAGAGTTCTTCCATACCTTCAACGCCTTGTTTGACGGCAAGCAGCAGATCATCCTGACCTGCGACCGCTATCCGCGCGAAGTGGAAGGCCTGGAGGCACGCCTGAAGTCGCGCCTGGCCTGGGGTTTGTCGGTGGCCATCGAGCCGCCGGACTTTGAAACCCGTGCTGCCATCGTGCTGGCCAAGGCCCGCGAACGCGGCGCCGAGATTCCGGACGACGTGGCCTTCCTGATCGCCAAGAAGATGCGCTCCAACGTGCGCGATCTGGAAGGTGCGCTCAATACGCTGACTGCCCGCGCCAATTTCACTGGCCGCGCCATCACCACCGAGTTTGCCCAGGAAACCCTGCGCGACCTGCTGCGTGCACAGCAGCAGGCGATCAGCATCCCGAATATCCAGAAGACCGTGGCCGACTACTACGGGCTCCAGATCAAGGATCTGCTGTCCAAGCGGCGTACCCGTTCGCTGGCACGTCCGCGCCAGGTAGCGATGGCGTTGACCAAGGAACTGACCGAACACAGCCTGCCGGAAATCGGCGATGCCTTTGCCGGCCGCGACCACACCACGGTGCTCCACGCCTGCCGCCAGATACGGACCCTGATGGAAACCGACGGCAAGTTGCGCGAGGACTGGGAAAAGCTCATCCGCAAGCTCAGCGAGTAAGCGGTCGGGCATGACCGGGGCAAACACTCGTCGGCAATTTCGGCGGGAAAACCATCGGGGCATCACGGTCGTGGCAGGAAGTGGGACGAATCATGCACCGACGCCACAGCGGCGTCATCGCACAAAACGGTGCATGATTCGGGGGCAGACTTTGGAGAAGTTGTGGATAAAATCGGGCTGTGGAAACACGGCAAAATTATCCACAGCTTTCCCTACCAGTTCAGCGCCAGTAATACATGGGTTTCATCGTAATTAAATCCATTAAAAACAATCACTTGGGTGTGTTTTAAACCAAATCTGGCTCTACCAGCACCACCAAGCTTTTGATTTAATCCACATCTTTTAAAAGCATAGGGGCACGAAACCACATGCGTTTCACACTGCAGCGCGAAGCCTTTCTCAAGCCGTTGGCCCAGGTCGTCAACGTGGTTGAACGCCGTCAGACTCTGCCGGTTCTTGCCAATTTCCTCGTCCAGGTCCAGGGCGGTCAGTTGTCGCTGACCGGTACTGACCTGGAAGTTGAAATGGTCTCCCGCATCGCAGTCGAAGACGCCCAGGACGGCGAAACCACGATTCCGGCACGCAAGCTGTTCGAAATCATCCGAGCGCTGCCCGATGGCAGCCGCATCACGGTTTCGCAGACTGGCGAGAAGATCACCGTCCAGGCCGGGCGTAGCCGCTTTACCCTGGCCACCCTGCCCGCCAACGACTTCCCGTCGGTTGACGAGGTCGAGGCAACCGAGCGTGTCGCGGTGCCGGAAGCAGCCTTGAAGGAACTGATCGAGCGCACCGCGTTCGCGATGGCCCAGCAGGACGTGCGCTACTACCTCAACGGCCTGTTGTTCGATCTGCGCGACAAGACCCTGCGTTGCGTCGCAACGGATGGCCATCGTCTGGCGCTGTGCGAAACCGAGCTGGAAAACCCGACCGGCAAACGCCAGATCATCGTGCCGCGCAAGGGCGTCACCGAGCTGCAGCGTTTGCTGGAAGGCGGCGATCGTGAAGTTGAGCTGGAAGTCGGCCGCAGCCACGTCCGCGTCAAGCGTGACGATGTGACCTTCACTTCCAAGCTGATCGACGGCCGCTTCCCGGATTACGAAGCAGTGATTCCGATCGGCGCGGACCGCGAAGTGAAGGTTGAGCGTGAAACCCTGCGTGCCTCGCTGCAGCGTGCGGCAATTCTCTCGAACGAGAAGTACCGCGGCGTACGTGTCGAAGTCACCCCGGGCCAGCTGAAGATCAGCGCGCACAACCCGGAGCAGGAAGAAGCACAGGAAGAGATCGAAGCCGATACCACCGTCAGCGACCTTGCCATTGGCTTCAATGTGAACTACCTGCTTGATGCCTTGTCGGCCCTGCGCGATGAGCATGTTGTGATCCAGTTGCGCGATTCCAACTCTTCGGCACTGGTGCGTGAAGCCAGCAGCGAGAAGTCGCGTCACGTCGTGATGCCGCTGCGTCTCTGACCTGCAGGTTCCACGTGGAACACGAAGAAGCCCGGCTCAATGCCGGGTTTTTTTGTAGTCAGGTCTTTGGACTGGGTTTGACGTTCCACGTGGAACAACCTCGCAAGACATCAATGTTGCCCTGGAGCTGAGTGACGATGTCCCAGACACGCTTGGGTGTTCGGTAAACAGCAGTATTGGCAGCAAAGCGCAATTTCCGATTCCCGCCCGAATTCCCGATCCAGGACATGGACCTGGAAGAACAGTCGCATGCATCGGATGGGGAGGCTCATGTGCGATCCCTTCTGCGCGCAGCGGAGCTTGGCTATCCACACAGCTCTATCCCCCACGTCGTAATTTCCGACGTGGGGTTTTGATGGCAATCGGGGGGATTGGATCGATGGTTGGGTGTAGAACGCTCGTTGCGTGTCCAACTACCGCTCTGTGTCAGGGCGGGTTCTGACTTCAGGGCTTGAATGCTGGCCTCAACCGTTGAAATCCGGGATTCATTCCCCTGATTGCCGGATCAGATTTCAAGAAATCACGCGCTGTTGGAGCTCGGGTCGAAAGCGGCAACACGGCTGGTTTGGCTATACGCCCAAATCCAACCTGGATTTGTTGAAATCTGAAACTAAAGACTGGGTCCCAGTGCTCAGATCTCAAAGATTTCCAGCGTTTGTTTTTCGCCCTTTCTGGCTGCCGGTTTTCTCAGCTCTATGCTTTAAATCTGAGAATAAATCAAAAGCTTGGTGGTGATGGTAGAAGCAGATTTTATGTAAAACTATACTAAGTTGCTGTTTTAAAACGAATTCTTTGCATTGAAACCCCCTGTAAAACAGGGCTTCAAGCCTGTGGATATCTGTGGATAAGACCGATCTGGTCTATTGGAGGCAATCTTATCCACAGATTGCCCAACTTATACACAGGGTTTGTACCCTGATCTATACCGCACCAGAATCCGGGCCTGATTTCGTGAAATCTGTGATGGGAGGGTCTGCAATGCCTCGCAGATTTGAAGAAATCCGATGTTGTTCCACGTGGCACCTAGGGACGCGCTCCATCATGCGGGTTCGCTCTGTTCAAACCGGATGGATGCTTTAAGCTGCGCATGGCCAGGCACGGCCCTCGTGCTGGCGTCGTGCTTTCTTTCGAGCGTCAATGCATATCGTCCGTGTTGCCCTGAACCGCGTGCGCCGGTTCGATTCGGTGGAGTTGGCCCCCCGCCCTGGCATCAACCTGATTACCGGCGCCAATGGCGCTGGCAAGACCAGTGTGCTCGAAGCGTTGCACCTGATGGCCTATGGGCGTAGCTTCCGCGGCCGCGTCCGCGATGGCCTGGTGCAGAAAGGCGCGGAGAATCTGGATGTTTTCGTCGAATGGCAGGAACGTAGCGACGCAGAATTGGGCGTTTCGACGCGGCGGGCGGGCCTGCGGCACAGCGGCCAGGCCTGGAAAGGCCGCCTGGATGGCGAAGATGTCGCGCAGTTGGGCAATCTCTGCGCTGCATTGGCTGTCGTCACCTTCGAGCCAGGTAGCCACGCCTTGGTCAGCGGTGGCAGCGAACCCCGACGCCGCTTCATCGACTGGGGATTGTTCCACGTGGAACCTGACTTTCTCCCATTGTGGCGGCGCTACACGCGCGCCTTGAAGCAGCGAAATGCGCTGTTGAAGATGGGCGCGCCCGGCAAACAGCTGGATGCGTGGGATTGGGAGCTGGCCGAAGCAGGAACTCCCCTCACCTCACGGCGCCAGCACTATCTGGAGCGCTTGCAGGATCGGGCCGTGTCTATCGCTTCTGATCTGGCACCTGGCCTGCAATTGAGTGCACTCGAGCTGCAGCCCGGCTGGCGCCGACATGAAATGTCGCTTGGCGATGCCTTGTTGCTGGCCCGCGAGCGGGATCGCAGTGCGGGATATACCTCCGTCGGCCCTCATCGGGCCGATTGGAGTGTTGGTTTCACGAAGATTCCCGGCCGTGATGCACTTTCACGCGGCCAAGCCAAGCTCACTGCCCTGGCCTGTCTGATGGGACAGGCAGACGATTACGCCAGCCAACGTGGTGAGTGGCCGGTAATCGCCCTGGACGATCTGGGTTCGGAGCTGGACAGGGAGCACCAGCAGCGGGTGCTGCGCTACCTTGCGGCAACGCCAGCGCAGGTATTCATAACCGCAACCGAAACCCCGATTGCACTTGAGGCGGAACTACGTCCAGCAGCGATGTTCCACGTGGAACACGGAGCAATTTCGGCGCTGGATTAAGCCTTCAGGGCGAAGGTGCGCGTGGCGGGTATAATCGGGACGCAATCCCCTATTACTCATGCCTCGGCGATCCTGCCGGGGCGTGACCTGCGGAGCCCACGGCAAGCGCAATGAGCGAAGAACAGAACACCCCAGCCAACAACGGCAACTACGACGCAAACAGCATTACCGCCCTGGAAGGTCTGGAAGCGGTCCGCAAGCGTCCTGGCATGTACATCGGCGACGTCCATGACGGCACCGGTCTGCACCACATGGTGTTCGAGGTCGTCGATAACTCAATCGACGAAGCCTTGGCTGGGCACGCCGACATTGTGTCGGTCACCATCCACGCCGACGGCTCAGTGTCGGTGTCCGACAACGGACGCGGTATTCCGGTCGGCAAGCACGAGCAGATGAGCAAGAAGCTCGACCGTGAGGTGTCTGCCGCCGAAGTGGTGATGACCGTCCTGCACGCAGGCGGCAAGTTCGACGACAACAGCTACAAGGTTTCCGGTGGCCTGCACGGCGTTGGTGTCAGTGTGGTCAATGCGCTGTCGCAGAAGCTGCTGCTGGATATCTACCAGGGCGGTTTCCACTACCAGCAGGAATACAGCGATGGCGCCGCACTGGCGCCGCTGAAGAAGCTGGAAGCCACCGACAAGCGCGGCACCACGCTGCGCTTCTGGCCGTCGGTGAAGGCATTCAACGACAACGTTGAATTCCACTATGAAATCCTCACCCGGCGCCTGCGTGAGCTGTCGTTCCTGAACTCCGGCGTCAAGATTTCGCTGACCGACGAGCGTGGCGAAGGTCGCCATGATGACTTCCACTACGAAGGCGGCATCCGCAGCTTCGTGGAGCATCTGGCGCAGCTGAAGACTCCATTGCACCCGAACGTCATTTCGGTCACCGGCGAACACGGTGGCATCACGGTTGAAGTGGCGCTGCAATGGACCGACTCCTACCAGGAGTCGATGTACTGCTTCACCAACAACATCCCGCAGAAGGACGGCGGTACCCACCTTGCCGGTTTCCGTGCCGCGCTGACTCGCGTGTTGAACAACTACATCGAGCAGAACGGTATTGCCAAGCAGGCCAAGATCAGTCTGACCGGCGACGACATGCGTGAAGGCATGATCGCGGTGTTGTCGGTGAAGGTGCCTGATCCCAGCTTCTCCAGCCAGACCAAGGAAAAGCTGGTCAGCTCGGATGTGCGTCCAGCCGTCGAAAACGCTTTTGGCGCGCGCCTGGAAGAGTTCCTGCAGGAAAACCCGAACGAAGCCAAGGCCATTGCCGGCAAGATCGTCGACGCCGCCCGTGCCCGCGAAGCCGCACGCAAGGCCCGCGATCTGACCCGCCGCAAGGGTGCGCTGGATATCGCCGGCCTGCCGGGCAAGCTCGCCGACTGCCAGGAAAAAGATCCTGCACTGTCCGAGCTGTTCATCGTCGAGGGTGACTCGGCGGGTGGTTCGGCCAAGCAGGGCCGCAACCGCAAGAACCAGGCGGTACTGCCGCTGCGCGGCAAGATCCTCAACGTGGAACGTGCCCGCTTCGACCGCATGCTGGCGTCCGACCAGGTCGGTACGCTGATCACTGCACTTGGCACCGGCATCGGCCGTGACGAGTACAACCCGGACAAGCTGCGTTACCACAAGATCATCATCATGACCGACGCCGACGTCGACGGCGCGCACATCCGTACGCTGCTGTTGACGTTCTTCTACCGGCAGATGCCGGAACTGATCGAGCGTGGTTTCGTGTATATCGGCCTGCCGCCGCTGTACAAGATCAAGCAGGGCAAAACCGAGTTGTACCTGAAGGATGATCCGGCGCTGGATGCCTATCTGGCCAACAACGCGGTTGAAAACGCTGCTCTTGTGCCGGCCAACGGTGAGCCGCCGATTGAAGGCGTCGCGCTGGAAAAGCTGTTGATGACCTACGCCGCGGCGCAGGATGCCATCGAGCGCAATGCCCATCGCTACGACCGCAGCCTGCTGGAAGCGCTGGTCGACTTCACCCCGATGGACCTGGAGCATCTGCGCACCGCGGGTGAAGGCGAAGGCCTGGACGCACTGGCCAAGCATCTGAACCAGGGCAGTCTCGGTACGCCGCGCTTCTCGTTGACCCTGCAGGAGCCAAACGAGCACCGCCCTGCCGCGGTGCTGGTCACACGTCGCCACATGGGTGAGGAACATACCCAGGTGCTGCCGCTGGCTGCATTTGAATCCGGTGAATTGCGTCCGCTGCACGCGGCATCGCAGATGCTGCATGGGCTGGTGCGCGAAGGCGCCACCATCAACCGCGGCAACAAGAGCAGCGAGATCACCGGCTTCGCCCAGGCCCAGGCCTGGTTGATGGAAGAAGCGAAGAAGGGCCGCCAGATCCAGCGCTTCAAGGGCCTGGGTGAAATGAACCCGGAGCAGCTGTGGGATACCACGGTCAACCCGGATACCCGTCGCCTGTTGCAGGTACGCATCGAAGATGCGCTTGAAGCCGATCAGATCTTCAGCACCTTGATGGGCGACGTGGTGGAACCGCGTCGTGACTTCATCGAGAGCAATGCGCTGAAGGTCATGAATCTGGATATCTGACGCATCTGCTGCATCCAGGCGGGCGCTGCAGCTTGAGCGCCCGCTTTTTTTTGCCTCTTTACAGCCAGCAAAGGTCCGCGATGTCCGCTCCTCCTCCGGTTCCGGTCAACACGAGTTCCCCTTCTGCAATGGGGCCATCCCCGATCTCGCCAGCACCGGCCGGCGGCCGATCCCCCGTCGGTGGTTTCCTGTTGGATCTCGGGATGGGGATTGGCTTCCTGCTCGCCCTCAGCCTGCTGTTGAGCCTGGTCTGGGGCATGTGGCGTGGAGTCGAGGTGGTTCGTGCGGCCAAGCAGAGTGGCGTGCCGATTCCGGCCGCAGCGGACATGGCTGCGGCGATGGGCGCGCCCGGCGCATTGGCGCAGATGCTGATTGCCTTGTTCGCCACTGGCGGCACCGCACTGCTGCTGTACTTCTGGCGTCGTCGCGCCAGCACCGCAGAGCGCCAGCAATCGCTGCATGCTGCACGACGTGCCTCGACCTGGGGTTGGACGGTGCTGGTCGCCTGTTGTGTGTTCGCTGGCACCAGTCTGGTGAGCCTTGTGGCCAAGCAACTGGGGATAGAACCAGAACCCACCAACCTGCATCTGATGCAGCAGGCATGGGCGGATTTCCCGGTGTTCCTGCTGTTTTTTGCCGTGCTGCTGGCACCGGCCTACGAGGAGCTGTTGTTCCGGCGCGTGCTGTTCGGGCGCTTGTGGGCCGCTGGCCGGCCCGGCTTGGGCATCCTTCTCAGCAGCGCGGCCTTCGCTCTGGTACATGAGATCCCTGGTACCAGCCCCAATGGGCTGCCGGAAATGCTGCAGCTGTGGTTGGTGTACGGGTGCATGGGCGCGGCGTTTGCCTGGGTGTACCGCAAGACCGGCACGTTGTGGGCAGCCATCGCGGCGCATGCCATCAACAATGCGATCGCGCTGGGCGCACTGATCCTCTTTGGCATGCCGTGATCGTCGCGCCCGGTTGACGAAAAATTAAGCAAGCTGATCGCACACTGCGAATCATGAATGTTGGGGGATCCGTCATGAAAACCATGGGTTTGGCGATTGCCGTCGCAGTGCTGCTCTCGGCATGTGCGACCACGACATCCCCGACCGGGCGCAAGCAGGTTGTCGGTGGCGTGTCCCAGCAGCAGTTGGATCAATTGGGCGCGCAGGCGTTTGCCGAAACCAAGGCCAAGGAAACCCTGAGCCGCGACAGCAAGCAGAACGCCTATGTGCAGTGCGTGGTGAATGCCCTGGTCGCGCAGCTTCCCCAACAGTACCGTGGCGTACGTTGGGAAACGGCTGTGTTCGCCGACAACGAGCCCAACGCCTTCGCGTTGCCGGGCGGCAAAGTCGGCGTGAACAGCGGCATCTTCACCGTTGCGAAGAACCAGGATCAGTTGGCGGCAGTGATCGGCCACGAGATTGGCCACGTCATTTCCCGCCACCATGAAGAACGCATTACCCGTCAGATGGGGGCGCAGACCGGCCTGTCGGTGCTCGGCGCCCTCGCCGGCGCGGCTTACGGCGACACGGCGGCCAGCGCGGTCAACCAGATCGGTGGCATGGGCGCGCAGGCAGCTTTCCTGTTGCCCGGCTCCCGTACCCAGGAAAGTGAAGCCGATGTGGTCGGCCAGCGGCTGATGGCCAGCGCGGGTTTTGACCCTTCTCAGGCGGTGAACCTGTGGCAGAACATGATGGCAGCGAGCGGAAACCGCTCCCCGCAGTGGCTCTCAACGCACCCTGATCCAGCCAATCGAATCCGTGAATTGCAGCGCGATGTAGCCTCATTGCAGCCTGTTTACCAGCAGGCACGACGCTCCGGCGTCGTCCCCCGCTGTGGCTGATGGGCAGAAAATGCTGCAGTACACAAACAGAAAAGATTTCTCCGTGAAAATTTTTCTGCTACGTTTGTGAGCTCGGTTTCTTTCCGAATCGTCTTAATTCCGCCGCCAGGGCGGTTCCATCGAGGTGAACCATGATCTTCCGCAGCCATAAGCAAGCCGTGCTTTCCATCCTCATTGCCGCCTCCCTGGGTGGTGTTGTGGTGGCTGATGCCGTGGCTCAGTCGCGTTCCTCCGAGCGCCGTGGCAACCGGGGTAGCGAGAAGGCGGAAGTGCTGTATCCGGAAGCCACCCGCGAAGATCCCAAGGGCAAGGCCTCGGCGAAGATGGGCGGCAAGCTCAACAAGCTGTTCGCTGCTTACAACAAGCAGGAATTCGAAGAAACCCGCACGCTGGCCGACGAGATCCTCGCCGCCGGTGATGCCAATGATTACGACAAGGCGGTCGCCAACCAGCTGGCCTCGCAGGCTGCTTACAACCTGGACGATAACGCCGGTGCCAAGCAGTACCTGCAGCAGGCGCTCGCACTGAACCAGCTGGACAACAATGGCCACTTCCAGGCCATGTTCATGCTGGCCCAGCTGCAGCTGCAGGACGAGCAGTTCGCGGAAGGCCTGGCTACCCTGGACAAGTATTTCGCTGAGTCCAAGTCGAACAAGCCCGAAGAGCTGATCATCAAGGGCCAGGCGCTGTACCAGACCGAAAAGTACGCCGAGGCGATCCCGGTGCTGAAGGCGGCCATTACCGCCTCGCCCGAGCCGAAGGACAACTGGAACCAGCTGCTGATGGCGTCCTACGCCGAAGCTGGCCAGACCGGTGAAGCGGTCAAGGAAGCCGAAGCCCTGGTTGCGCGCAATCCGGCCGACAAGAAGGCCCAGCTGAACCTGGCCAGCATGTACATGCAGGCCGACCAGATGGACAAGGCCGCGGCGGTGATGGACACCCTGCGCGCGGCTGGGCAGCTCACTGAAGAGCGCGAGTACAAGCAGTTGTACTCGATCTACGCAAACACCGAGAACAAGGAACGGGACGTCATTGCGGTGATCAACGAGGGCATGTCCAAGGGCATCCTCAAGCCGGATTACCAGACCTATCTGGCACTGGCACAGTCGTATTACTACAGCGAGCAGATCCCGCAGGCGATTGAAGCCTGGCGTCAGGCCGCTCCGCTGTCCAAGGATGGTGAAACCTACCTGAATCTTGCCAAGGTATTGCACTCGGAAGGGCGCATTCCGGAAGCCAAGCAGGCAGCGCGTGATGCGCTGGCCAAGGGTGTCAAAAACCCGGCAGAAGCAAACCGGATCATCAACCTGAAGTAAGCAGGAATAACGCCTGAACAGCTGTTTTTTAGATGCGCAGCTGGTCAGGATTGGTATAAGCTTGGAGGTTCCTGCGGTGTCATGCACCGCTGAATCAGGGGTGGCTTCACACCACCGCCCCGACCCCACTAAAGAGTTCTTGGCGCATGACGGAACAACTGGTCTTCCACCACAGGTATGACACCCAGAAAGAAACGGGCCTGAGCTGGCCCCGGATCGCGGGTATCGCCTTTGTAATCGCACTTCATCTGGCAGCCCTGATGATGCTCCTGATTCCTGCCGTGGCCCCGAAGGCCGCTGCGGAAAAGGAACGCAACGTCATGGTGACGCTGGTCGACGCACCGCCGCCGCCGCCACCGCCGCCGCCGCCGCCGCCGCCGCAGGATACCCCGCCGCCGCCGGTCAAGAACCTGGCGCCGCCGAAGCAATCCCCGCTGCCGCCGCCGCCGGAAGCACCGGTGATCGACGTGCCGGAACCGCGTCCGAACGACGTGGTCACGCCGCCGGCCCCGCCTGCTCCGCCGTCTCCGCCGGTTGACATCCAGGCCAGCGTGGACATTTCGTCCAAGGCCATGAATCCGCCGCGTTACCCGCCGGCCGCGTTCCGTGCCGGTATCCAGGGCGAGGTGATCCTGATCATTGATGTCGATGCCAGCGGCAACGTCACCAATGTGTCCGTCGAGAAATCCAGCCGCAACCGCGACCTCGACCGAGCTGCAATGGAAGCGGCGCGCAAGTGGAAGTTCAACCCCGCCCAGAGCGGTGGCTCGAAGGCAGCTGGTCGCGTCCGCGTCCCGGTCAACTTTGCGCTGAGCTGATCCATGTGGCGGCCGCATGGTCGCCACCGGACCGGTTCATCTTTAGCTACACCCTTTAACACCACACACAACAAAGGTAAGCGTCATGCTGCAGGAAATTTTCATCGCCGCCGCTGCCGGGGGCAACGCAAACAACGCTCTCTCGCAGATGGGCTTCGAGCACCTGATCCACGAAATGACCTCCAAGCCGGGTGATTTCGCTGTTTCCTGGGTCGTGCTGATCACCCTCGTCGTGATGTCGGCCATGTCCTGGTACTGGACCGTCATCAACATCTTCCGCACCGCACGCCTGAAGTCGGCTGCTGACCGCGTGCCGTCCCAGTTCTGGGATGCCGCCAATGCGCAGGACTCGATCCGTGCCATGGAAGAACAGCCGGCTTCCGAGCCGTTCTCGAAGATCGCGCTGGACGCAGCCCAGGCTGCCGCCCACCACCAGCAGGCTGGTGCTTCGGAAACCCTGAGCCGTTCGGAATTCGTTGACCGCGCCCTGCGTCAGGCCGTGACCCGCGAATCCAACAAGCTGCAGGGCGGCATGATCCTGCTGGCCACCGTCGGTGCAACCGCTCCGTTCGTGGGTCTGCTGGGTACCGTGTGGGGCATCTACGGCGCGCTGATCAAGATCGGTGCAACCGGTTCGGCCTCGATCGACGCCGTTGCCGGCCCGGTGGGTGAAGCACTGATCATGACCGCAATCGGTCTGTTCGTGGCTATCCCGGCCGTGTTCGCCTTCAACTTCTTCAGCAAGATCAACAGCGCGACTGTCAGCAAGTTCGACACCTTCGCTCACGATCTGCACGACTTCTTCGCCACCGGTTCGCGCGTTCGCTAATCCGGCAGCTTAAGTAAGTCTTCGCAACGATATAGACGGAGCCCGTTATGGCTTTCAGTAGTGGTAACAGCAGCGGCCCGATGGCCGACATCAACGTCACTCCCCTCGTGGACGTGATGCTGGTGCTGCTGATCATCTTCATCATCACGGCTCCCCTGATGTCCCATAAGGTCAAGGTGGAGTTGCCGGAAGCCAACCTGATCCAGAACCCGGAAACTGCGCCTGATCGCAAGAATCCGATTACGGTGGCGGTCAAGGAAGACGGCAAGCTCTACTGGAACGACGAAGAGGTCTCGAAGGAGACCTTGGAGTCACGTTTCGCGACCGCTGCACAGCAGACGCCGCAGCCGCCGTTGAATCTGCGTGGTGATAAAACCACCAAGATGAAGGTGATCAACGAGGTCACCAAGATCGCGCAGGGTCAGGGCATGCTGGATGTCGGTTTCGTTGCCACCAAAGACAAGCAGGGGCAATAAGACATGGCATTCAGTAGTGGTGGAAACAGGGGCCCAATGGCCGACATCAACGTCACGCCCCTCGTGGACGTGATGCTGGTACTGCTGATCATCTTCATCGTGACCGCGCCGATCATGACGTACCCGATCGCCGTGGATCTGCCGCAGCGGGTCATCAACCCGCCGCCGCAGCTGCGCGAGCCGCCGCCGCCGATCGACCTCCGCGTCGATTCAAGCAACCAGGTTTTCTGGAACAACAGTCCAGTCAACGTGGGCGACCTGCAGCAGAAGATGGAAGAAGAAGTACAGAAGGATCCGACCAACCAGCCGGAACTTCGCATCGAAGCTAGCCCGGATTCTGAGTACGACGTCATGGCCAAGATCCTGGCCCAGGCGAAGAACGCGCAGATGAAGAAGATTGGCTTCGTGCAGTAAGCAATACTGCAATACAAAGTCATGACGCGACTTGAAAACGCCCTCGCTTGCGGGGGCGTTTTTTGTGCGTCATCTCCCTGTTAGCAGCTGTTGATCGGGACGGATCGACGCCGCGACGGACAAGCGCATACGCAATGTGCAGAGCCATTGTCGTGAATTCATCGGCAAGGCGTATCAGCGCCTGCGCTTGAACCAACAGCGCATGAGCGGGCACCGCGGCAGTGGGCTGGGTGATCCGGGTTTGGAAAGGCGCGGTCGTGGTTGAACCGGAAGGCTTATCCACAGCCTGCCCCGGCGGCGATCATGCGCATGATCAGCAGGCGGCAGATGTTCGCCGGAGAAAATCAGACACTTCCAGGTTTTACGTGGCCAATGCCGATCCGCTACGGGTTGGATGATGGCAATGAGTCGACCACGGGCTACAGATTCTCGCGAAACTGATCTGTGCTGGTCGTGCGCAGCGGGAAGTCATCGCGTGCCCTGCCCTTGCCGGCCAAGCAGTCGGCGGCGTTGAAGACGTCAAGCCTGTGGATAAACCAGGCGTTCGGGAATTCCCACAGTCTTCAGTCCAGTTTTGCGCTGTGATCCGGCAGCATGCAGAGCCTGGACGCTAGCCGGGTCTGGCCGAAGGTGGTTTGGTCGCTTGCCCGTTGCTTGGTTATCCACAGAGCGTGGCATCAAGGTGCTCGGTGTCGGGCAGCGGGTGGGAGCGGGCGCTGTGGATATTGGAAGGCTGTGGATAAGCCTGATGCTGGAGCCAGGCACAGGCCTCAGGCTGCTTCACCTCGCCAGGACCGCGAGATGCTCCTGATGCTGCAAGCTTTCGGTCGGCGCTGTCCAGAACGCATTGGCGCCTGTGGATAAGGTGGGAAAGCAGAACAGGCGGATATATGAACCACCTACCGGCACGTCCTGTCTGTGGATATCTCCCACAATACCGGGCCGGTTTCCGGCGTAGCAGCTGTACCCGGGTGGGAATTGGGCTGCCACAAGCCGAGCAGATTCGTTGCTGGGCAATCGCTCCGCCGGTCTGCGGACGAAGTTATCCACAAATGGCTGTGGATGACATGCATCCTTGCCGGCAGCGAGCAGGCTGCGATGGCAAGCCCTGCCCCATATGTGGATATTCCGCCATCCTGTGGATAAGCCGCAGACACCAGTTCTGCCGTCGATGCCCTTCAGGACATGGCGGCTTGCGGTCACCATCGGTAGCCAGGCAGATGCCGGGCTGCCAGCTATGCAACCGCCACCTCAGACGGTGATGGCATCTGCCTGGTTGATGGCAGCCAGGTAACCCGCCACCGTGGTTTCCAGCCCGTCGTAAAGCGCCTCGCTGATCAAGGCGTGGCCGATGGATACCTCCAGTACATCGGGTACCCGTGCCAGGAATGCAGCCAGATTGGCCTGTGACAGGTCATGGCCGGCATTGACACCCAGCCCGGCACGTTGCGCTCGCAGCGCCGCATCGGCGAACAAGGCCAGCGACTGGCCGCTGTCCCCCTGCGCGAAGGCCTCGGCATAGGGGCCGGTATACAGCTCGACGCGATCGGCGCCCAATGCGGCGGCCTGTGCGATATCCGGGTTGCCGGCATCGACGAATAGACTGACCCGGCAGCCCAGCGCCTTCAAGGCAGCGATAAGTGGCTGCAGGCGCGCGCCATCGCGGGCGAAATCAAACCCGTGGTCGGACGTCAGCTGGCCATCACTGTCAGGAACCAAGGTCGCCTGCGCCGGCCGGGTCTGCTCACACAGAGGCAGCAGACCCGGGTAGCCCTCGCGCGGCGGCGCGAACGGATTGCCTTCGATGTTGAACTCGACGCCGTGCTGCCTGGTCAGCTCCGACAGCGCATGGACGTCCGCAGCGCGGATGTGGCGTTGGTCAGGCCGCGGATGCACGGTGATGCCATGGGCACCGGCGCGCAGGCAGGTCATCGCCGCGCGCACGACATCCGGGTCGTTGCCACCGCGCGAATTGCGCAGCACCGCGATCTTGTTGACGTTGACGCTCAGTGCGGTCATGGCTGCGTTGGCCCGCGCTCAGCCAGCGGTGCTGGTTCGGTCGTCGCCGGTACCGTCGGTGCAGCATTGCCGGTGTCGCTTTCCGCAGACCCTGGCACAACGTCGCGCTTGCGGTACTGCTCGCGCAGCGCCTGCATTTCGGCGGCATGCAGCGGGCGCGGGGCGTCGCTGATATTGCCCATGCGGGCAACGTACAGCCCCTTCACCCAGAGCAGCAGGAACAGCAGCGCGGCCAGTGCAGACAGCACCAGCAACCACATCTGCGTTGTCGAGATGGCAAGCAGCAATGCAGCCAAGGCAAGCACCAGAAACAACCAGTACATGACGATCTCCGTGTAGAGGACTGCAGTGTAACGGTGGCCGATGTTCCCGTTCCACGATGCCGCGAGCCTGCGCAGCGTGTACCCGATCCAAGGTGCCTACAGGGCGATGGGCGGTATCCCTCGGCGCCCCAGTCAACACCGGTGTGACACCGGGTGCTGGCTACAACAACGGTGAAGCAAGGCGGGCAAAGGCTTCGGGCAGGCGTTTGCGCCACAACGATCGGTCACGGATCAACCGCACTTCCTCGGCGCTGTCGAATTCAGCCTGCAGTATCGCTTCGAGCTCCCTGGTGAGCGCGTGGTCGGTGTACATCATCGACAGCTCGAAGTTGAGCCGGAAGCTGCGGTGATCGAAGTTGGCGGTGCCGACGATGCAGGTGTCGTCATCAGCGATGAACGCCTTGCTGTGCAGCATGCGCGGGCCGTACTCGAAGATGCGCACGCCGGCCTCCAGCAGCTCATCGAAGTAGGAGCGCGCTGCCAGCGTGACGAACCTGGAATCGCTTTGCTTGGGCACCATCAGGCGCACGTCCAGGCCACCTAGCGCAGCCGAGGTCAGTGCCATGCGTGCGGCCTCGCCAGGCACGAAGTATGGCGTCACCAGCCAGACCCGCTGCCTGGCTTCCTGGATGGCAGCCACGTGCAGGCGGTGGATGGGCTCCCATGCCGAGTCCGGGCCGGACACCAGCACCTGCGCATCGATGCTGCCCTGCGCGCGGGTAGGCACATTGGCCGGGAACAGGTCCTCGCGCTGGAAGCGTTCGGGGCCGTGGCCAGTGGCGTAGATCCAGTCTTCCAGGAACACCAGCTGCAGGCTGTGGACGACCTGTCCGCGGATGCGCATGTGCAGGTCGCGGTAGGCGTTCGGATTGCGGCTGTCGTCTTCCTCATCGGTGATGTTGATGCCACCAGTGAAGGCGACCTCGCCGTCGACCACCACCAGCTTGCGGTGGGTGCGCATGTTCAACCACGGTCGCTTCAGCGGTTTGAGCAGCTGGCGCGGATGGAACCATTCCACGTCGGCACCGGCCTCGAGCAGCGGTCGCAGGAATTTCCTGCCGACCTTCGAGGAGCCCACCGCATCCAGCAGCAGGCACACCTTGATACCCGCACGCGCGCGTTCAACCAGCGCATCACGCATGGCAGTGCCGGCATGGTCGGGTTCGAAGATGTAGTACTCCAGGTTGACGTGTCGACGCGCCTTGCCGATCGCGTCGATGATGGCGGCATAGGTCGCCGCGCCATCCAGCAGCCAGTCGACATCGGTGGCGGTACTTGGCGATAGCCCGGTGGTGGCTTGCCCTACCCGTGCCAGCTCGGTGCAGTTGGCGTCGGGCGGACACACCGCCTCATAGGTACTCATGCCCTCGCGCGAACGGCCGCGGCGCAGGCGTTGGCGCACGATCTTCTGCGGGCCGAACAGGTAGAACACGAACAGGCCGATGTAGGGCAGCGCCGCCAGCGACAGGATCCAGCTCAGCGTCGCGACTGGCTCGCGCTTCTGCAGGACGATGTAACAGGCCAGCACGAGCAGATAGGTGACATAGGCGGCGGCCAGGATCTGGGCGACGTAGGGCGTGCTGGACAGACTTGTCCACAGGTCTTGGAGGGCTTCGAGCATCCGCCGATTCTAGCGATGGCTGGTGTCGGCAGGGACCAGCGGTTTCGTGTGGGAGCGGCGTCAGCCGCGAAGCCACTGTCGGGTGCGGTGCCAATTGCCCGGACAGCCCTGGAATGGTGATGCGCTCTGTGGAGAGGGATTGTCAGCCTCGAGGCTGACGGCCCCATAAAAGCGCGGCCTGTTTTGTGCGTTGCATCAATTAATACATAAGTGTAATATACCGGTATGGATAAACCCATGCCCGCCGCCGGTGGATACGCCAGCATCGACCAGAAGCTGGCGATCAGCAGTGCCCGCCATCCCGGTTTTCCGCGTGACCAGGCCATGTTGGCGCGGCTTATCAAGCTGGTGCACAAGCTGTTCTGTGACCACGGCAACCAGCTGATGCGTGAGTACGGAATCTCCCACCCGGAGTACAACGTGCTGATGATGCTGGACGGCTCCGAGCAGGGCCTGAGCCCGTCGGAGATCAGCGAGGCGGCCAGCGAGAAGTCGTCCAATGTCACCCGCCTGATCGACCAGCTGCTGGCCAAGGAGCTGGTCAGCCGCGAGCCCAGTGCCGAAGACCGGCGCAAGCTGGTGGTGCGCCTGAGCCCGGCTGGCGAGCAGCTGATCGAGCAGGTGATGCCGGCGGTGATCAATCAGCTGCAGCACTTCTTCAGCGGTGTCGAGCCGGCCGAACTGCGCCACACCGAAACCGTGCTGACCCGCATCCTGATGGGCCTGGAACAACAGCCATGAGTACCCGACCGGCTGGGTACGCGCCGGGCGTGCGGCAGTCCCCTGCAACGAAGTCCTCCGCCAGCTGGCGACACACCTTCGCCCAGGCCATGGACGGTGAACGTGCGGTGTGGGCCTACATCGGCAAGGTGCTGGTGGCCTTGTACCTGACCGGATGGATCGCGATGCGGCTTGGCATGAGTTCGCCAGGCACCGCGATGATCACCGTGCTGGTGGTGATGAACCGCAACACCGGCATGGTGCTGGCCAAGGCCTTCTATCGCGGTGTCGGCACCGTGGTCGGCTGTGCGATGGCGGTGCTGCTGGTGTCGCTGTTCCCGCAAAGCCCGGTCGCGCTGGTGACGATGATGGCGCTGTGGGCTGGTTTCTGTGCCGGTGGCTCGGTGTGGAGCCGCGGCATGGCCTCGTACGGCTTCGTGCTGTCCGGTTACACCGTGGCGATGATCGTGTTCCCGGTGCTCAACCATCCGCAGAACATCCTCAACAGTGCACTGGAGCGCACCGGCGAAGTGCTGCTCGGCATGGCGGTGACACCGCGAT
>Ga0256901_1000353_pt1 | contig 26930 bp, 35 predicted proteins | sample MC6MC0689MT_FD_190200 | JGI IMG/M metagenome (GOLD analysis project Ga0256901, IMG submission 190200) | Metatranscriptome of enriched soil aggregate microbial communities from Iowa State University, Ames, United States - MC6-MC0689-MT... | ecosystem: Environmental > Terrestrial > Soil >... | reverse complement strand
ATTTGGATGGAATAATAAATTAGCATTTACTTTGTGTCATAATTACGCAAAGTAAAAATGGCAAAACAATTCAATAGTTATCAAAATCCGGCGCTGGCAGTGGACCTTGTGGTATTTGGTTATCACGAGCAACAGCTATCGGTATTATTGCTCAATCGTAAGGAAGAGCCTTTTAAAAATGGCTGGACATTACCGGGTGGATTTGTACAGATGGAGGAACGATTCAGTGATACTTGTTCGCGCTTATTGAAAACGAAATTGGGTATGGATAAGCTGTATCTCGAACAACTATACACCTTTGACGACCCCAAGCGTGACCCGCGCGGAAGGGTAATAGCCATTGCTCACTTTGCGTTGATTAACCCCAAGCAATTTGAAATAGTAGCCGGTAGCATGGCCAATGATGTACAATGGTTTCCGGTGCAGAAAATTCCAAAATTGGGTTTTGACCACAAGCAGATTTTTAAAGTTGCCTTGGAAAGATTGAAGTCAAAAATCCTGTATTATCCCGTTGGCTTCGAATTGCTCAACGATACTTTTACTATGACGGAGTTGCACGAGCTATATGAAAGTATCTTAGGTATTACCATCGACCGAAGAAACTTTAGAAGAAAAATACTGGACTCGGAATATATAGTGGCAACGGGCGAAAAACGCGAAGGCTTAAAGAACAGACATCCTGATTTGTACAAATTCAACAAGCACCTGAAACAAAATAATTTTCAACTAAACATATCCTCATCTTTATGAAAACAATATCCCCAATCCTGCTAAAAGACGGCTATAAAGTTGGCCATAAATTTCAATATCCTGAGGGCACTACCTTGGTGTACAGCAATCTTACACCGCGCAAGAGCCGCAACGAAGCGCAGCAAGAAGTAATGTTCTTTGGCTTGCAGTATTTTATCAAAGAGTATTTGATACGACAGTTTGAAGAAAGCTTTTTCAATGTATCCAAAGAGGAAGTGTTGAGATTGTATGCCCGTCGTATGGATAATTATTTAGGCAAAGACTCTATAAAATACGACCATATAGCGGCTTTGCACGACCTGGGCTATTTGCCTCTGGAGATAAAAGCCTTGCCAGAAGGCACTTTGGTGCCGATGAAGGTTCCGGTATTTACCATTAAAAACACGCTGCCTGAATTTTTCTGGCTGACCAATATGCTGGAAACATTATTGAGCAATATTACCTGGAAGCCTTGTACATCGGCCACTACAGCCTTTCAGTACTTGAAAACCTTTACCAGATATGCTAATGAAACAGTGGGTAACGACCATAGTTTTATTCCCTGGCAAGGACATGACTTTTCCTTCAGAGGTATGAGTGGCATTGAAGATAGCGTTATGAGCAGCGCAGCCCACTTGCTTTGTTTTGCCGGTACCGATACCATTCCGGCTATAGACTTTTTGGAAGAATATTACAATGCCGACTGTGAACAAGAGCTTATTGGTGGGTCCGTACCGGCTACGGAACATAGTGTAATGTGCATGGGTACGCAAGATGATGAGATAGGCACTTTCGAAAGATTGATTACAGAAATTTATCCTGCCGGTATCGTATCTATCGTGAGTGATACCTGGGATTTCTGGAAAGTTATCACAGAATTTTTACCACAATTGAAAGATAAAATTTTGGCCCGCGAAGGTAAAGTAGTGATAAGACCCGATAGCGGCGACCCTGTAAAAATTATAATAGGTGATGAAGACGCCGTACCCGGAAGTCCTGAATACAAAGGAGCTATAAGCTGTATGTGGGAAACCTTTGGCGGAACAGTTACAGAGCAAGGATACAAATTATTGGATAGTCATATCGGGCTTATATATGGGGACAGTATTACCATAGAAAGGCAGGTGGCTATTCTGGAAGGATTGAAGCGTAAGGGTTTCGCGAGCTATAATGTTGTTTTGGGAATAGGCTCCTTTACTTATGAATATGTAACCCGCGATACTTTTGGCTTCGCCATGAAAGCTACATACGGTGAAGTAAATGGTATAGGCCGCGATATTTTCAAAGACCCAAAAACAGACGATGGCACCAAGAAATCAGCCAAAGGCTTGATGCAGGTTTATCGGGATACTGCGACAGGCAAACTAAAACTAAAAGACCAATGTACCTGGACAGAAGAAGCAAATGGAGAATTGAAAACAGTATTCAAAGATGGCAAACTTACGGTGGACTTGAGTTTGCGGGAGATCAGGGAACGGGTGAAGAGGCAGTTGGAAGCCGCTATGTAAAACAAATTAGCAATCTATAGCTAACAAAAAATTTAAGAAAATGAAGATAATACTATCAGGCCTATCGCCAAAGTTACTTGATGCGTGGACTAACTTCTTTGACAAGGAAGAGAACGTAAACATCGTAGAGGCCGATATCACAAAAGTCGAATGCGATGCAGTAGTGAGTCCTGCTAATTCTTTTGGCTTTATGGATGGAGGTCTTGACTATGCTTTATCAGAGCGCTTTGGCTGGGACTTAGAGAAGAAACTGCAAGCGAAAATTAAAGCGTTGCCCGAAGGGGAATTGCTCGTAGGGCAAGCGATTGTGATGGAAACTGGTGATAGCAAAGTGCCATTCCTGATATCAGCGCCAACCATGAGGATACCGACAAATTTCAATATTGATACCTCTATAAATGCGTATCTCGCAATGAAGGCTATTTTGATTAAAGCGGTTGGCCATGAAGATATTCATACTGTGGCTATTCCGGGACTTTGTACAGGAGTGGGCAGAATGCAGGCTATGATAGCGGCAAGACAAATGTTTCAGGCTTACAAAGAAATTATTTTAGGACAGAAAATGGACTTCAAAAACTTTGGAGAGTCCCAGAAATATCATTGGGAAATCAATCCGCAAGGAATGATATGGACACACTAATTATGGCTGAAGCCTTGATAACATTGGACTTCAGCAAAAAAATATTTGAACATGAAAAGAAGTACGCGAGCCGAGAAGGCTAAAGAAACATTGGATATAATTGAGCACGGATTTTATTCAAGCGCATCGAACACCATAAGCATTGGTAATGAAACAGCACACTCAGTAAGCAACAGCATCTTGTATCGTAGTGACGAATTTGAAGAAGTGCTACAGGATTCAAAAGGTAAGCAATCTGAACTGAAGTATAATACTATTATCACTGTAGAAAATACCACAGTTTTGAATGCAGCGAGCAAGTTGTGTGCTACACAAGAGCGGGTGGGTTGCTTGAACTTTGCATCAGCTAAAAACCCAGGTGGTGGCTTCTTGGGAGGAGCAATGGCGCAAGAAGAAAGCCTTGCATTATCGTCAACGTTGTACCCTACACTCACAAAACATTTTGAGATGTATGAATACAACAGAGCGAGAACAACTTACCTATATTCCGACTATATGATTTACAGTCCGGATGTAGTGATGATGCGCAATGATGAGGGAGACTTACTGGCACAGCCTTACCAATTGTCGATAGTTACGAGTCCGGCGGTAAATATAGGCGCAATGAAAAATAACAGACCAGAAGAAATAGAATATGCCGAAGCTTCTATGCTTGTGCGTATGGAAAAAATGCTTGCATTATTTGTACACCACAACATTGAACATCTTGTGCTGGGCGCCTGGGGCTGTGGTGTATTTCAAAATAATCCTGAAGATATAGCACGTTACTTTTCGAAATTTCTTTTGGCAGGTAGAGCTTTCAGCTCAAGTTTTAAGTCTATTGTGTTTGCGGTTTTTGACCGAAGTAAAGAGGAGTCGAACGTGAACGCATTTAGACAATATTTTAAATGAAGATTAAATGATTAGTCGTGAAACTAATAACAGAAAAATATACAGATGCGGTAAGAAGATTACCCGAAGCCGGTAAATATATTATTGGCCATCAGCAAGACGATTGCATAGTGGTTTACCAAGCCTATAAGCCTGCTATTGCAGCATTTGCAGTAGAGAACCAGAAACTTGGGGGAGCTGCTTTTAGTTACGACCGCATGTCGTGGATAAAACCTGGTTTTCTTTGGATGATGTATCGTTGCGGATGGGCCAGCAAAGAAAATCAAGAAAGAGTATTGGCTATTTGGATTTCTAAAGCAGACTTTGAAAGCATTTTATTAGAAGCCGTTCCCACAACTTTCAAACCAAAATTATACAAAGACAATGCAAGCTGGCAAGCCGATTTGAAAGCAAAAGACGTGCGCATACAATGGGACCCAGACCATAGCCCTTTTGGAAAAAAGCAAGAACGAAAGGCAATACAGCTAGGCTTAAAAGGAGAACATCTTAAAGCATTTGGCAATAAATACATCCGCAAAATAGATGACGTCACAGACTTTGTGATAGAACAAAGTTTGCGCTTAAGGCAAAATGGAATTGAAGAGTTGATGATACCTATTGAGACTGTATTGGAATTGGAGGATTCCACATTTAATGAAAGATTGGGAATAGTAACTGACCATGACTAATAACGTAATGGATAGAAGACATGGCGAACTAAAACAAGTTGAGTACATAGATAGATTCGAAGAAATTATTATCGTCTGTTTTGATGATGAAAACTTTGAAATCTATAACAAAATTTATCATCATGAATGAAAAACAATTAAAATCAACAAGCAAATTTCTGAGCTTGATATTAAGGCATAATCCAGAAAAAATAGGCTTGCAATTAGATGAAAACGGTTGGGCAGATGTAGCTGCACTAACAAGCAAAGCAGCGCTACATCATCATCAAATAAGTATGGAGTTATTGACGGAGGTAGTTGCAACCAACGACAAAAAGCGTTTTGTCTTCAACGAAGATGGAACAAAAATCAGAGCAAATCAAGGACATTCTATTTCTGTAGACTTACAGCTACAAGCTAAAGTGCCGCCTGAAACGCTTTACCACGGTACTGTTGCGAAATTTATGGCGCAAATAAAAGTAGAAGGGCTTCAGAAAATGAGCAGGCAGCATGTTCATCTAAGTCGCGATAAAGAAACGGCAACAATAGTGGGCAGCCGCAGAGGGAGTGCTATTATTTTGAGTGTAGATGCAGCGGCCATGCAAGGCGATGGATTTGAATTTTACCTTTCAGAGAATGGTGTATGGCTTACCGACCATGTGCCTCCGCAATATATTAATTTTTAAAAAACACCATCATCATGAACAACATAAAAGATACCTCAGAGATTTATACCATCGACAATTTTCTTAGTGAAGAAGAGTGTGATGCCTTGATTTCAAAAAGTGAAGCAATTGGATTTGAAGAAGCCAAAGTGAATATGGACGGCGGACAGAAGATGATGAAAATGATACGGACAACGAAAGGGTAATGTACACCGACCTGATTTTTGCTTTCCAACTTTGGGAAAAATTGAAACCATATATCAGACCCATCATTGGCAATAGCTATGCCATTGGCTTAAATGAAATGCTTCGTTTTTACAAATACAGTCCCGGACAGCGTTTCAAGATGCACCGCGATGGCAGCTATATTCGCAACGAAACGGAATTTAGTTATTATACATTTATGGTGTACCTCAATGATGATTACGAAGGCGGGCAGACTAAATTTGAATCGGGCGAGTATGTAAGTCCTAAGAAAGGTACAGCACTTATTTTTGAACACAGTCTGCGACACGAAGGTGCACGATTGACGAGTGGTTGTAAATATGTGTTGCGTAGTGATATTATGTATAAAAACAAACAGTAAATATGCCTCGAACATTCGTAATAGGCGACATACACGGAGCCCTGAAAGCCTTGCAGCAACTAGTGTTGAAGCTCGACTTGCAACGTGATGACAAGCTAATATTCTTAGGTGATTATGTAGATGGCTGGTCGCAATCGGCAGAGGTAATTGATTACTTGATGAAGCTTGATGCGCAATATACCTGCGTTTTTATCAAAGGTAATCATGATGCATGGTGCGAAGATTGGTTAAGAGATGAATTGCCCAATAGCAACTGGCTATTTCATGGTGGCAAGCTAACGGTAGAAAGCTACAAGAACAGGAATGAAGCATCGAAGCGTGAGCATCTTGCCTTTTTCAACAGGATGATGAACTATTATGTAGATGAGCAAAATAGGTTGTTTATTCATGCCGGCTTTTCGTCGATGCACGGTCCCGACCATGAGCATTATGCCAGCAACTATACCTGGGACAGAACACTTTGGGAAATGGCCTTGACGATGGATAAGCGGATACAAAAAGACAGTAAGCTATACCCTAAACGGCTATTGCTTTTCGAAGAAATTTATATTGGTCATACACCAACATTATACTATGATGAAACAATGCCCATGCAAGCTTGCAATGTATGGAATGTGGATACAGGCGCGGCTTTTAACGGTAGGCTGTCTGCAATGAATATAGACACTAAGGAAGTTTTTCAAAGTGATGTAGTAATGAATTTATACCCGAACGAAAAGGGCAGAAATAAGTAATTGATAAGGTAATGATTTATAGTGCTAAGTTAAATCAACGCTCTTGTCATGCTGAGGAACGAAGCATCTTGAACGCTTAGAGATTCTTCATTCCGCTGCGCTGCATTCAGAATGACAAATGGGAGTGTCGTGGTGGAGCTTAGGTAAAACATTTTTGATAAGTACGAAGCATCTCGAACGCTTAGAGATTCTTCATTTTGCTACGCTTCATTCAGAATGACAAAAAGAAAGAAATATTAACTCACAAAAGAATATCAATATGAACACGCTCAATTTAATCTATACCGGAAAATCTGACATTATCTACAAATCCTTGTTGTTTCCGGATGGGCAACCGCATATAAAGTTTGATGTGGCAAGTACAGAGCAATTAAATAAACAAGCTCCGCTGCGCATATTGGCAAGAATTACTAATCCCAACGATTTGGTGATGGTGTTGTTAGCCAAAAATACGCTGGACTATATGGAGTTTGAACATATCGAGTTGCATGTGTCTTATCTATTGGCTGCCCGCATGGATCGTGTGATGTTGGAAGGAGAGCCTTTCTCACTAAAGGTTGTAGCGGGTATCATAAACATGGCGCAATTCAAAAAAGTAAAAATCTTTGACCCTCATTCGGAGGTGAGTACTGCTTTGATTGAGCGCTCTTACGCAATAGCCAACCATGATTTCGTAAAGGATGTTTTAGCGCACTATTTTAGCAAACATGCTGAAACGCCTTACTGTCTTGTATCTCCTGACGCGGGTGCCTTAAAAAAGATTCATAAACTGGCTCAGTATCTTAAGGTAGATAATGTTGTAGAGTGTATGAAAGAGCGCGACTTAAAAACCGGTGCACTTACTAATTTCAAAACCACCACCGAAAATTTAGACGGTACAGCTTGCTTCATCATCGACGACATCTGCGATGGTGGCAGCACCTTTGCCGGCACGGCTAAAATGCTGAAAGAAAAAGGAGCATCAAAGGTTGTACTTGTTGTTAGTCATGGTATTTTCAGTAAAGGCACCAGTATCGACTTTGTAAATGAAATTTATACCACCGATTCTTTTAAGCAAGTAGATGGAGTCAATTGTTTATCCATCACCAAATATTTATAAGCTGTATGGTAAATGATTAAGCGACTAATACACTAACCAAATGCAAAAGCTATAAATATTTTTCGATTCGCTTGCTTCTTGTATCTGGCTTGAAATAAATCCATAAGCCTACAGCAATTAAGATTACAAACAATCCTACTATGGCAGACACAATTATTTTAAGTGCAAAAAACAGGATGAATCCGACTATAAATCCCAAAGCAGACTGACCTAAATATTTCATTGTTTTTATGTTTTAAACTGTTTAAGATAGGGATGAATGGTATTATTTAATAACAAACTCTTGCAATACCAAAATGCCCATTTGAAATTGATACTCACCTTTAGCTAATTTATCGGTAGGGATATAAAATGTTTTATCACTTTTTACTTTCCCTTGATAAACTACATTACCACGTTTATCTTTTATGGTGAAGCTTGCTCCTGTAGCATTTTCCACGGTGATACCAATTTTTGCATTTTGCGATTTATCATACACCAATTTGTTTTCTGTTGCATTGGCTTTGAAAGAAGAGGCTGCGATAGCGATTACAAAAGAAGCAGCGATTACGGATTTGCGGATGATGTTTTTCATAAGAAATGTTTTTTGATTGTTTGTGTTTTGTTGTTGTTTCGATTTCTAATGCAAACATACTATCGTGCCGGAGCCTATTTTAAAACTATTAGACCTAAACCCGCAACGGCTCGACAAATGTGGTATTTATTTTGGTCGATGAAAAATATGGGTTCGTCGAAGAGGCTTATTGGGAGCGGGTTGCAGCGCATCAAATAGTTAAAATGAAAATGCCACGAATACACTGATGAAAATCATTAGTGTATTCGTGGCAAAAATAAAGCCTCAACTATTTAGTCTTCCCTGCTGCCATCATCAGCCATTCTCACAATCTTTGGTGTGAACTTAGCGACAGTATCTACCAATTCTTTTTGCGAAGCCATCACCATATTAATATCCTTATAAGCCATAGGTGCTTCGTCAAGGCCGGCACCAATTAGCGTTACATCGTTCGCTTTTAATATTTGTTGCATCTCTGTTTTAGAGATATTTTGTACGGCCTTGGTTCTGCTCATTTGTCGACCTGCACCATGCGATGCAGAATTAATAGCTGCTTCCTCTCCTTTGCCTCTCACTAAGAATCCTGGCGCAGTCATTGAACCTGGAATAATACCCATCACGCCTTTACCTGCTGGAGTTGCGCCCTTTCGGTGCACGATTACCTCTTCACCATTCCAGATTTCCTTCCAGGCAAAGTTGTGGTGATTTTCTACTTTCGCTAATATCTGTCCGCCTACAGCCGCTACTAACTTGTTATGTATTACTTCGTGACAAGCAGAGGCGTAGTCGCCTGCGAGGTTCATCGCCAACCAATACTCTTGTCCAGCTTCAGTATTCATGTCCAAATAGGCAAGGTTGGCCGCTTCGTAAGGTAAGTGGCACAGCTCTTTAGCCAATTTGGTATAATGTCCGGCGATTGTTGCACCAAAGCCACGTGAGCCGCTATGGGTAAGCAATGCAAGATATTTACCTTTCTCAATATTCAATGGTTCATCTCTTTCAGCAAACTCAATAATACCCCATTCAACAAAATGGTTGCCCCCACCAGAGGAACCTAATTGGCTGTAAGCCTTGTCCTGCAACTGTTTGATGAACGGAGTCATATTAAAGTTGGGGTGTTCCAACACGGCATGGTCTGATTTATATTGACCATGAAACCCATGCCCCGCACCAAACTTAGTATGGGCAATCAATTCAGCTTTGTACTTATCTTGGTTAGCATAAAAATGAGCTTCCGGAATATCAAACACAGTAAGCGCCATACGACAGCCAATATCTACACCTACACCATAAGGTATAATGGCATTTTTGGTAGCCAACACACCGCCAATAGGCAAGCCATATCCTTGATGTGCATCGGGCATGAGCGCGCCAGCAACGGTAACAGGCAACTTCATAGCCGTTTCCATTTGTGTACGGGCGCCTTGCTCTATATGCTCTGCGCCATACACAGCATAGCTTTCGGGAGTCTCGTTTAGTTGCACATAAGCTTTCTTTGGTGCATTGGCTTCTTCAATGATTGCAGTGGCCAATTTGCCAAAAATCTTATCGTCTAAATAGGTTTCTGGTGATGCTATAACATTCTTATAATGCAGCAGCATTTCCTCTTTTGTAAAACCTGTTCTCTTCTTATTTATTTTTAAAGCAAGACCCAATATAGGTCCTTGGTCGTAACCCAATGCTATCAGGTCATTTCCGTTTATTCTTGTGTCCATTTACGTACGATTTTATACTAATCTAAATTTATTTTCACCGCACGTATTGCGGTGGATATTTGTTCAGTCTCCACTAGTCGATTTTGTATTACTGTGTCCATAATTGCCTATTATTTTCCCATTTCGTTCAAAGACTGTTGCGCCTACGACCTCATTTCTATTTATAGCATCTTTTGCAGATTTCACTGATGCATAGTGGGCATAATAGGAAAACTTGAATCCGCCAACGCTTTCCATTTTAAATTTTACTTTCACTAATTTTCCCTTCTTCCTTTTTACAGAACAAACTGCATCAATATCATCTGAAGCGAGAGATGCTTCAACGCGGCCGTCTTTTCGCCACATTTTGTTACCTATGCGTTTCAGGAAAGGTCGTAAGTGTTTACACCATTCACCACTCCTATATTTTCCTTTATGATAAACGTTAGACATCTTTCTCGCTAATTGTTTTTTAATAAACACCAATGTAAAATCTTGGCAATATTTCTTGCATCATCAACGCCGCGATGATGAACACCTTCAAGCGGAATATTCAGAATCGATAAAGCTTTGTTCATACCCACACTCTTTTTTAATCTCCGTTCTTGAGCGAATAGCTCTTTTACATTGATATGGTCTTGGGAAAGCGGATAAGTAATCTTGAACTGCTCACATTGTGCTTTCATCATTTTCAAGTCATAGGCTCCATAGCTTGCCCAAGTGTATTCGCGTGGACTATATTCTTGTTGCAGCATATCGCAGGCTTCAGCAAAACTAATTCCATGCTGGTGTAAAAGTTCAGGTGTAATAGTCGTTAGCGCTGTACAGAACGAGCTGACCTCAGAATATTTAGGGCTAATAAGTATTCCTTTGTTATCGCTAATTATCCCGGTTGAAGTTTCCAAGACGCAGATACCAATTTCTATAATTTCACTTGCTTGCCCAGCAGGAATCGAGCCATTCCAGCAAGTAGCTTCGAGGTCTATTACTAATATCTTATCCTTTACTTTCATTGCTTAAATTTAGGCCGCTCAATTTGTTGTTTATTGTCCTCTGAAATATAACCCTATTCTGATATTCACCTGTAACTACTCTGCCGTAGATAACCTTTGTCCAGCCGTTTTCCCAGCCGTGGTTATTGGCAATTAAATAGCCCTTGTTGTTATCTTTCTTAATCACTTTGTGCGCATCAATGTATCTGCCTTTAACCTTGCAGAATACAATGTCGCCGATTTCATAATCTGCTGCTGTTTCAAAAGTAAGCAGCGTTCCACTTTTCAATATAGGCAGCATAGAGCTACCAAAGGCTTTCATCTTGCCTGTTGCTGAAAGCGCTAAATCTGCTTTCAGTCTTTCAAATTTATTCATTGTTTTATACTCTTTAATAAGCCTGCCAATGGTTTCAACCATCGGCAGGCTTCGCTTATTGTTTTACAAATATTTGTTTTAGCTGGTCCACAATTTGTCCACCGCCCGACAGGCTGATGTTATTGATTTTCTCAGCTATCTTTTCTACGTACTCCATCTCTTTCAATTTGTAGAGCATAGCGTTATCTTCCATCAATTTCGCTGTATTCAGCAAGCTTCTTGTCGAAGCTGTTTCTTCTCTTCGGGTAATGATATTGGCTTGTGCTCTTTTCTCTGCTATCAGAACTTGGTTCATGATGTCTTTTACATCACCTGGAAGTATAATGTCCTTAACACCGCAATCTATCAATGCCACACCTATGTCCGCAGCTTTCGTCCTATTGTCTTTCAACACTTCAGTCGCTATTATCTCCTTGCTCTCCATCAATTCATCCAAAGTCAACCTTCCGATGAAAGTTCTCAAAGCCAGTTGCATCATGGTGTACAGCTGCTTTTCATAATCCTTATTTTCAAACAAAGCCTTCATGACATCTATTACTTTGTATTGAACATTGAAATTGATTCTTAGTTGCGCTTTGTCTTTCGTCAATATTTCCTGACCCGTATTTTCCATCGACAATTGTCTTGTATCTGCTTTGGCAACATTGATGGTAGTGCTATTTTTCCACCAGTAATAATTACCGGGATCAAGTCCTTGTTCAAATTTTCCATCAATAAATAGCAATGCCTTTTCATAAGCTTCTACTTTGTAGTTTCTCACAAAAGCAGCTAATGGCGCTTTATCCAGCAGATTCTTGTCAACCGTATCGCTAATGTTTAACACAGCTATATTTTGCTTCAGGAATGTGTTTTGGTTCACACCGTTCCAATAGATATACTTTCCGGCAGTCAGCACACTTTTAAAGTTACCATTACCATATACCAATGCTATTTCATTGTCGGCAATATCCACTACTGTTACTTCTGCTGCGAAGTCTGCATGTTGCAAAAGCACATCCACATCTATATTAGAATAGAATGGTTTTGCCATATCATACACCACTAATTTTTCGCCAAAGCCAAGCCAGTAAGTGCCTGCAGGTTTTACTTTTACTAAAGCACCATTTTTAAAAACCAGTCCAATATTGTTTGTATTAATTGTAAATCTTTTCATGATATTTTATTTTTTAGTCATTTTTCAATGTTGAAAACAATGTGTGGCCATCCTCATCTACTTCAGGCGGAGCTATATTTCGGCGTTACCCTTTAGTATCCGTTTGTTTTGTTGTTGGTATAAATGCCTAAGCAATTATATTTAGTCCAAAACAATTGTATACTGCTGTGTACCCCTAAATTATTAACTACAAAGCCTGAACCAAATTGCTTTTGAGCCGAAGCTCTATAGCAGAAGACAGGCACACATTGTTTAATGGTAGCTATTTGAAAAAGTTAGCTCTCTTTGTCAAGATGGATTTTGAGTCCATTGTTGATGCTATAACCAGCTTAGCTACTCTGTCTTAACAGAGACGGGATTCGAACCCGCGTAATCAAAAAAGCTGTGCTCTACCAACTGAGCTACTCTGTTTTCCAGAGATGGGATTTGAACCCACGACCGCAGCACCCATAGTTAAAACACAACCTGTCTTTAATCCTTGTCAGCATATTATTGCACATTGCGCAACAACACTTTGTAGCTATACAGAAACTACCAACCGGGACGCAGTTAAAGCAGCATTGTTATTTATGCAAAGATGGCCACCACACTACGCAACACATCTGCGCAGTAAAAAATATTTTTTCAAATAATAGCAGAACCCTTTTCTATGGCTATTCTTAGAGGTAAAATATTTTTGAATAACCCGAAACAAATAATTACTGCGCAATTATATTGCGTAGTAGATGAAATTATTTACCTTCAAATTTCATTTTGACTTTTGCATTTTGACTTTTCAATTAAATATATGGCTGTCAACAAACTCGCGCTTATCCGCTACAAAACTATTGACGATTGTTTGCGCAATCGCTTTCGCAAATGGTCGCTCGATGATATTATAGAAAAGGTGGCCGAGGTATTGTACGACCGCGAGGGTATCGCTACTGGTGTAAGCCGACGAACTATTCAGGCAGATATACAAATAATGCGTAGCGATAAGCTGGGCTACAATGCACCTATTATAGTTACCGACAAAAAATACTACAGCTACGACGACCGCGAATACAGCATTACCAAAGCGCCTATTAACAACGCCGACGTAGAGAAAATGAAAGAAATAGTTGGTGTGCTGAAACAGTTTAACGGCTTCAGTTATTTCGATGAAATGAGTGATATGATAGCGAAGCTGGAAAACAATCTGTATAAATCTACGCAGCAAAGCCGCAACTGTATTCAGTTTGAGAGCAACAAGCAGTTGAAAGGTTTGCAACATATTACGCCCTTATATCAGGCTATTTTGAACGAACGCGCGCTCCTGATTGAGTACAAATCTTTCAAAGCACGAGAGGCACAGCAGAATATTTATTTTCCGTATTTGCTTAAAGAATACCGCAATCGCTGGTTTGTTATTTGCAAACCTAAAAAGGGCACAACGCTGGTCACGCTTGCCCTCGACCGTATTATTGAGTTTCAGGAATTGCCCAACGAAAAATTCGTTGCCTACAAAGGCGTAGACTTCGATACCTATTACAGCGACTTGTTGGGCGTTACCAAATCGGAGAAAGACCGTGCGCACAAAGTGATTTTAGAAATAGATAAATACAATGCGCCTTACGTGTTAACCAAACCTATCCATCATACCCAAACAGTGATTACGGAAACAGAGCACAGCATTATTATTCGTATTGACGTGGTTCCCAATTTTGAATTGGAAAGAGAAATTCTCGGCTTCGGCGAATGTATGAAAGTGTTAGGGCCACGCTTTCTCGCCTCCAGAATCAAGAAGCGTTTGCAAAAAAATGTGGAACAATATAGTCCTACCAAAATAGACGAGGGCTTATCCCCCTGTTGACGGTATATTTAATTTTTAGGCTATATTATTGGCACTCAAGGCAAACGATATGAAATAATTATCCGTCATTCGCTTTAGCAATTCATGCCTGGTTTTCAACATCAACAATCGACTAACTGAAAAAATTGTCTGAATTACGAAAGTTATCGTATGTTTGTTACGAATTTGTTCGTAGGTATTTTGTGTGAGACGGGCATTGTGAAGCTATGGGTAAAATGATGATGGTTTATAAAAATTCAATGCTGAAACTTATTGGTATGAGCTCCTGTTTCAATAGCAGAAATATATCTGCAATGTTGCTGTTATTATCCTTTGGCCTGAGTGGCTATGCGCAAAATGGTCTTATCAAAGGGCGCGTGTCTGGTCTGCCAGATGGCGAATTTCCTTTGGTCAATTTGCTGGCCGGCAAAGACTCTTCAATAGTAAAAACTACTTTCTCCGATTCGTTGGGCAATTTTGAGTTTGACCAATTAAACGATGGCTTTTACCTAACCTCCGTCAGTCACATGGGCTATGCCGACTATTATGGAAAGCCAGTTACTATAGATGCAGAAAATAAATCAACAACCTTGCCGGATGCCTCGCTACAAGCCTCTTCCACCGCTATTCAAGAAGTGCAGATTGTTTCACGCAAACCATTTGTGCAACAAAAGATAGACCGCGTGGTAGTAAACCCAGATGCATTAATCAGCAATGCCGGTACAACAGCTATGGAAGTGCTGGAAAAATCGCCGGGTGTAATGGTAGACCATAATGGCAATATCTCCCTAAAAGGCCGGCCAGGTGTAATGGTCTTTATCGACAACAAACCTACATATATGGCTACTAATGAGCTGGCCGATTATTTGCGCTCTATGCCGTCAAGCAGTATTGAATCTATTGAGTTGATGAGCAATCCGCCGGCTGGTTATGATGCTGCGGGCAATGCAGGTATTGTAAACATTAAGCTGAAACGCAGTACGGTAAAGGGCTTTAACGGTGGTTTAAATTTAAGTTATGGGCAAGGTAAATATATGCGCACTAATAATAGCATCAATTTTAATTACAGAATCAACAAGCTCAACCTGTTTAGCAATATAGGCATCAGCGAAAATAATTCTTATCAAGACCTTACCATCAACCGTTATTATTTTAAGCCAGACGGCGTCAGCAGCAGTACTTTCACGCAAAACTCATACATAAAAAGAAAAAGTGGTGGTCGTAATGCACGCCTTGGGGTTGACTATTATCTCACCGACAAATCTACCATCGGCGCAGTTGTTTCGGGCTTCATCAATCCATCATTATCTACGAACGATAACAAGGCTAATATACTTGATGCGGTTAACCAACCGGTGTCCCGTATTGCAGCGCTGTCTTCATCGGAGCAGCAATGGCGCAATGGTAGTGTGAACCTTAACTACGCTTATAAAATAGACGACAAGGGCAAAGAAATAATTGCCAATGCCGACTATATAGCCTATTCCTCCACACACGACCAAACGCTGAACAACAAGACATTCACACCTGATAATGTGCTGACCAACGAAAGTCAGCTCAACTCTACACTACCCGCCAAAGTGAGTATTGCCAGTGCTAAGGTCGATTATGTTCATCCCTTTACCAATGGCAGCAGGCTGGATATAGGTGCCAAAAGTAGTATCGTGAATACCGACAATACCGCTTCCTTTTTTGATATGGTAAATGGTGTGGGTATTCCAAACTACGAATTTTCAAACCGCTTTAAATACAAAGAAAATATAAACGCAGGCTACCTCAACTATGCCCGCGATTGGAAGCAATTTTCAATACAACTGGGTTTACGTTTGGAGCATACGCATATAGATGGCAATCAGCTTGGCAATGTGCAGATAAAGGATTCCAGCTTTACACGCGACTATACCAGTTTGTTCCCAACATTGTTTCTCGCTTACCGGGCCGATACTATGCAGCGCCACCAGTTTGGTTTTTCCTTTGGCAGAAGAATAGACCGTCCCGATTATCAGGACTTGAATCCGTTTACTTACCCTATGGACCGCTATACCTATTATGGCGGAAACCCTTTCCTACAGCCTACTTTCTCGTATAACTTTGCCCTGTCACATACTTATAAAAACTTCCTTACTACGTCATTGGAATATAGCATTGCCAATAACCTGATTAATGAAACCAACGAGCAACGAGCCAATATTTATTACAGTCGCCCTGGCAACTTTGGCAGGCAAACGGTATATGGCCTAACAGTGAACGGCAATTTTAACCTGACCAAATGGTGGACATTAATACTCTATTCTGAATTTAAGAATGTGGGAATGAAATCAGAAATATACGGACAAGAAATTGATGAAAGCCGCTGGTACTGGTACGTTGGGCCGACCAATCAATTTACCATTACAAAGAACCTAAGCGCCGAGCTATCGGGCTCTTACCAAACAAGAATTTTATCAGGGCAGTTCTTAACTATACCCGTGTGGCAAGTGCGCGCCGGTCTTTCACAAAAAATATTAAAAGGCAATGGCACCATCAGACTCAACTTATCAGATATATTTTACACCAACCAACCCGGCGGCGACATTCGCAATATAGCCAACTCAAAAGCCGACTGGTTAAGCCTTTTAGACAGCCGCGTTGCTACGGTTAGTTTCGCCTACCGCTTCAACAAAGGTAAGACCTTGAAAGCAAGAGAATCGGGTGCGAGCGATACCGAGAAGGGACGCGTTCGCTCTAATTGATAGCACTATAAATTTATTGAGGAAACCTACTGCATGATTTGTGGTAGGTTTTTTTGTGTGGTTTAATGTTTTGGCGGTTATCTAAGTTTAAATATTTATATCTATTTTCGATAGTATGATTATCATGAAAAAACTTGGATTTGTTTTAGTGCTATGGTGCTTCTTAATGAATAGTGTTAGCGGTCAGACTAGTATCGTTACTGTTAAAATGTTTGAGCATGTCGACATTAGCAATCTTAAAGATGGCTTCTCGATTGTTGATTCTGTTAATGGAAATGAAGTCGCTATAACTTTGACATTGCTTAATGGCAAAATCAATAACAGCCAATTGGCGGCTATTAATAATTTCATTGAAAGTCTTGCTACTATTGACGATCAGAACATAAAACGTATAAATGAAGATTTCAACGGCGCGAATGTCGGTTTAGTAAAAGAATATATCAACCACCATTTATCAGAAATACCACAGGAAGAACTTAGCAAATTGATAGGCATTGACGGGGACATCAAAGAAAGAGAAGAGCAGCTATTGAGTAAATTGAAACTTACAAGAATAAATATTGAATCAGATAGAGAAGAGGTCAACGCAATCTTTGACTACACTATTGGAAGCGAGTTGACACAATATTTAATTGTTGTAAAAACTGATGGGAAAGGTAATGTTATAGATTTATTGGTGGAGAGTTGATTTGAGGCGAAAGCGTATTTTACATGTCTCGAAGAGAACTGCCGAGACGAAAAGAATATAAGCACTAACGATGAAATACTTAAAAGCGCTGACAAATAGCACACTACTGATTGCTGTTATGCTAACGAATATGTTTAGCACAGCCCAACCCCAAGTCTCCATCACCATAGACGACATGCCCAAGCCTACACACTTTGGCAACAAAGGTTTCCAGGCGGAGTTGATTGATGTATTGGATTCCATGCAAATTCCGATTGCTATATTTATAACCGAAGGCAATATGCAAAAAGGCGATGGCGAAGAGAAAGGACTGGCATTGCTGGAGCGTTGGATAAGTGCGCGATACACTACTGTTGGCAATCACAGTTATAGCCACTATGCTTGTTCCGATGTAGGTACTGACTCTTTTTTGGCTGATGTAAAAAAGGGAGAAGATGTAACATTATCGTTGGCAAAACGCTATAATAAAGAACTGAAATATTTTCGCTTCCCATTTAATAACTTAGGGAAAGATAGTACGCATCAAGCTGCCGTTGCTAAAGGCTTACAGGCTATGGGCTATATCATTACGCCTTTCACAATTGATAGCGATGACTGGATGTACAACTTCGTGTATGAGTATTATCTTGACCGTAAGCAACCGGACTCTGCCAAAATAATAGCAGACAAATACATTGCAAAAACGATGTGGGCTTTTGAGCATCATGAACAACTATCAATGTTGATGTACAACGAACCGATGAAGCATATTTACTTATGCCACGACAATATACTCAACGCACGATACCTGCCTGCAATAGCAGCTATGTTGGCTGACAGAGGGTATAAATTTATAAGTCTGGACGATGCGCTTACCGATAAGCGCTATGAACAAACGAGTCAATTTCACAAGCCCGGCGGCATTTCTTGGATGTACCGTTGGTTCAACTTTGAACAAGATAAACGCTACGAAAAATTATTACCAGAGCCTAATGACGGTGTTTGGGAGATTTTCAAAAAGACCTATAAATAATAATCAACCACCCATTTCTTTTATCACCTTCTCCCTATGAGCCATACCCCATTTGTGCATGGCATTAGTTACCGCCGATAAAGTCTTGCTGTAGTCCGTAAGCTGATATTCTACTGTCACTGGTTTGGTATTACAAACGGTGCGGCTTACCAGTCCGTTGCTTTCCAGCTCCTGTAATTCTTTAGATAAAATACGCGGACTTATATTGCATTCACGCGACAGTTCGTTGAACTTTTTCTTGCCGGTGCGCAACACCGAAATCAATACCAGCTTCCATTTGCCGCCTACTATGTCCAAGGTGTCTTGTATGGCTAATCTTGCTTTTTTGCAGGAGGCTGCCGAGTGCACTATTTCTTCATTTTTCATATTGCTATCCTTTTTGTAACTACTATCCTTTATGTAACAAGTAACAAAGGTATAGTATTTGACGATAATTTTGCCTCATAAATTTTAAAAAGAAATGAATCAAGAAACAAACAAGATAGTATCATGGGTACTGGCCGGACTGGTGGCCTTTGCATTAGTAGGCAGCGGCATGGTAAAACTAAGCGGCGGCGAGCAGGCAGCAGAAATGGCTAAAGGCTTAGGTGGCTCAGGGCATGTAATGCTATTAGGTATTTTGGAATTAGTAATAGCCCTGATATGGCTAATACCCAGAACCGGTATAATTGGCACCTTGCTGGCAGCGGCTTATATGGGTGGCGCTATTGCAGTGCATTTCATAGGCAATCAACCGGTGATGATTCCGGTAGTTATTCAAATGCTGATATGGATAGCAGCGGCTATGCGCTTTCCCGAGCTGACTAAAAGATTGATGAACAAAATCTAAATTTTTAAAAAAATGAAACTATTTGAACAAGTTACCATCGGTAACAAAACATTGAAAAACAGAATGGCCATGTCTGCTATGACCCGCAGCCGTGCTGGCCTGGAGGGAATTGTGACAGACCTTACTGTAGCTTATTACACGCAACGAGCCACCGCAGGCCTCATTATTTCTGAAGCAATAAATATTTCTAAACAAGCACTGGGTAGTCCCTTTACTCCAGGGCTATTTACCGAAGCGCAAATAGCGGCATGGCGTAAGGTCACTCAAGCCGTACACGAGCAAGGCAGCACAATCTATGCTCAGTTATGGCATACCGGTCGTGTGGGACATTCGGTAGATAGAGATGGTGCGTTGCCAGTGGCGCCCTCGGCTATCGCCATTGCTGGTCAACCGCATTACACCAGTCAAGGGCCTAAAGATTATGAAACGCCGCAAGCGTTGACCATAGAAGAAATTCAAAACATAAAAGCCGACTATGTACAAGCCGCGAAAAACGCCATAGCAGCGGGTTTTGATGGGGTAGAGCTACATGCAGCCAATGGCTATTTGCCGCATCAATTTTTATCAGAGAATGCTAACCATAGAGCCGATGAATACGGAGGCAGCATCGAGAACAACAGCAGATTTACCTTAGAGGTAATGCAGGCGCTGATTGCAGCCGTTGGTGGCGATAAAGTGGGTATTAAAATTTCGCCCTTGCAACCTTATGGCGGTATAGTTATGGCTAATCCCTTGGCCACCTTTACCTATCTTATCGAAGAGTTGAACAAGATGGATATTTCCTTTGTAGAACTGATGAAGAAAAGCGCTATGATGCCTTTATTACCAGGCCATCCAGAAGGCGATGAAATAGAACTTTTTGGCAAAATGATACAACATACCCTTATCGTAAATGGCGGCTATGGCAAAGACAATGGCGAAGCCGAATTGCAGAAGGGCATTGCTGATATGATTTCTTACGGCAGCACATTCCTGGCAAATCCTGATTTACCAAAACGCTTTGAGCTGAATGCAGAACTCAACCAAAGCGACCCAGCAACTTGGTTTGGCGGTACAGAGAAAGGTTATACTGATTACCCTGTTTTAGCTTAATTTTTGTTTTTGCATTTTTCCCTCAATACTTATTGCTGCTATAGGTGTTGAGGGATTTTTGTTTGGTGGATTTAATAAGGCTATTTTTGAAACATAACTTTTTAAGGGGAATTGTTATGAAATTATATACAGAGAAAATTGTTAGGGGAGACTTCAGCAATATCAGTTTTTTTACAGGTGTGGAGGGCTTCTATGCTATGGGCTTTGAGATAATCGAAGTGGAACATTTAGATAATATTTTTATAGAAGAAGATAATGTATGCTTTGGTAGTATTGGCTTTGTGCAAGCCGCGCTTGAAAAGTTAGGGCATGAAATACCTGAGCACAATGATTATCCAGAGCGCTTATCGAAATTTTATGGAAGAAGAATAACACAATCGACTATAGAATCCATTGCTAACAACCCCGATTGTTGGAACGTTTTTGTAAAGCCCAAAGGTCATCTTAAGAAATTTACAGGAAGACTTATCAAAAGTACTTACGATTTAATTGGTTGTGGCGAAAGAGGCGCTGACGTTCCTATTTGGGTATCGGAGCCAGTTGATTTCGTTAGCGAATGGAGAGTGTTTGTGCGGTACGGGAAAATCCTTGGTGTAAAACATTACAAGGGAGATTGGCGCGGACAATATAATAGCGAAGTGATTGAAGAAGCTGTTAGCTGTTATGAAAATGCGCCAGCCGGATATGCAATGGACTTTGGTTTAACCAGCGACGGAAGAACACTTATTGTTGAAGTGAATGAAGGCTATGCTATCGAGAATTACGGTTTGTTTTATATCGACTATGCAAAACTTATTGCTGCACGATGGGCTGAAATGACCGAGCAAAATGACTTATGTGATTTCTAATGTCTTAAATCTAATATCGTCATGGCTTATTTAAAATTCTTTGTGTTCGGAGTACTGACACCTTTCCGCACGTCATATTTTTGCACAGGATAGTCTATTATCTAACTATCAATTTTAATTCAAAGATAAATCCATTGGATTAACCAAAAGGCCAAAGCAGGTATTGACAGTTTTATAGTTAAAGGCTATAATCGAAAATTGGTACTATTGGCAGTCAAGAAACTGTGCAGAGAGGCTTTCAAAGAAAAGGACTATTTGTGGCGTCGGTAAGAAGCTATTTGTAGATTAGCAGATATCATTCAAACAAAATATCTTTATCAAAAGAAATCAATATGGCTCAGCAAAAATCCTTTAATGCAGCAACCATACTTCAGCAAATCAATAACAACACCAAGCTGGGTGACTTGCGCACCATGGCAAAGGAGATTAAGAAAGACCATGCGCTGGCAATGGAGCTTTGGGCAAGTGGCGCTTTTCTACCGCGGCAACTGGCTATTTTGATTATGGATAGTAAAGCTCTGTCGCAAGCTGAGCTTGATAAGCTCGATAAACACATGCAAGCACATGATGCTGACGAGCGCACGCAACTTGCAGACTGGTTAATGGCTAACCAACTTGCTAAAGATAAAAAGACAATTGCACTGATGCTGTCGTGGCAAAATAGCGCCTCAACATTGCAACGTAGAGTATTCTGGTATTATCAGGCAAGGCTACGCTGGATGGGGCAAACGCCACCTGACAACACCAAAGATTTAGTTACTGCAATTGAAAAAAACATTGCTAAAGAAGCGCCCGAAGTGCAATGGGCGATGAATTTCTTAGCAGGATGGATAGGTGTTTTTGAGTCTGAGTTTCGTCAGCGCTGTATCGCCATTGGCGAAAAGACTGGACTATACAAAGGCGATAAAGTTTCGAAGAATTGTACACCAAATTATTTGCCTGAGTTCATTGCTATGGAAAGTAATAAAAGAGGATTATGATGTATTGGAAAATTCATATTAAAACACACTTTAGGTACATCTTATTAATGCTTGCAGTTAGCCATTTTTTTGCAATTGGCTTTGCGCAATCTCCGAAAAAATCTGATGCGTATGAGGGTGTGTGGTATAATGGTAGTAACAAGCGCCAGCTTACCATAAGCTACGACGAAGCTAATAATCGTTATACAATAAACGATTATACCAAAGGCTATAGCGAAGATGCATATTATGCTTACCCAAAAGACGGTAAACTAATGACACCTGCTGAAAACGGCCACCATCATGCTTCTTATTGCGAAATATTTATGGCAGGTAACAAACTAGTGTATGAATGTAATAGCAGTCATAATTTTACAGACAACTTTATGAATAGGAAGGAAGATGGAAGTAAAATGGTTTTTGTAAGAAAAAAGAATAGAGCAGTCTTTGCAAAATGAAGATGATAATATTAGTTATGCCAGATTGCTAAACTAAAAAGTTTAAGTGGTTACCATAAAGATTACAACGCACCACCCTACCCTTTTACACCATACAGCAATAGTCGCTTAAACGAATAAATAGCTGGAAACTTAAGAAAATGTTGTTTTATATTTTCGATAAATGTAGTTTGCAGCAAAGCCTGTCCTGCTGCGTCTAAACGCTCCATGTAGGGAATTAGAGCCGAGCCGGATATAAAGTCGTAGAGTTCTTTTGCTGATGTTGCTATTATTGGATAAACCTTTAGCGAAATATTCAAATCTTGCAGGCCATTTTCGAATAAAATAGTAGCATATTCATCTATCGACAAAACCGGAGATACGCGGCTATAACCAACCAACAAATCCGCAAAAGGCTCTCGGGTAGCTATTTCCAGCAAAATTTTATTTAAAACATTTTCATGCTGAAAAGGCATTTGTACAGCAAACTGTCCACGGGAATTTAGCTTTGAAATCAATTGCGGAAATAAAGACTTGTGATTGTCTGACCATTGTAAGGCTGCATTGCTGAATATCAAATCCCATTGCGATGCTTCTGTTGCAAAATCTTCAATTGTCTTGCTTTTAAATCGAAGATTGTCTCGTTGCAATTTGGCGGTATCTGCAAGCATTTCTGCTGAGGCATCAATGCCTAAAAAATCTGTAGCATTAAATTTGTTCGCAAGAATAGCAGTTTGTTCGCCTGTTCCGCAACCTATATCCACAGCGGTTTTTAGCTTGTCGTCAGTGATCATATTCATCAAATCAAAGAAAGGCCTGTATCGAATATCTTTAAACTGGTTGTACACTTCGGGATTCCATGGCATGATGATTGCAGCTTTGTTTGAGCATTAAAATTAGGAATTGAAACGCTAAAACAACACAAGCTAATTGTATCTATTTTTCTAAACATTTCGAGCTGTTTCAATGAATATTTTCCCAACAAAAAACACTTGCGAATTATTGAAATATTAGATTTAAAAATTGATATTTGCCTTTAAGAAATAAAAAATTCTCAACTCGAAAAAAATATAAAATGGATAATATTAGATTAGGCGCATTCTCTGTAAGCCTTACTGTAAAAGACATTCATGCTTCCAAGGCATTTTACGAAAAATTGGGCTTCACCTATAAAGGCGGTAATATAGACCAAAACTGGATTGTATTAAAAAATGGAACTACCGTTATCGGTTTGTTTCAAGGCATGTTTGATAAAAACCTGCTGACGTTTAATCCTGGTTGGGATCAGGAAGCCAAGCATTTAGACGACTTTGACGATGTGCGCATCATACAACAACACCTGAAACAACATGGCGTGGAGTTGGGTACTGAAGCCGATGGCAGCACCAGTGGCCCTGCACATATTACACTTACTGACCCAGATGGTAATCAGATATTAATAGACCAACATCGCTAAACATGAACTTAGAAACAGTATTTGCAGATAAGGCTATAAAGGCTAAAGCCAAGGTAGCCACCATTGGCGAATGGTTGCTGGAAGCGTCTTTGCCGCTGGGAGAGTTGATTGCTTTTGCAGAGCAGCAAAAGCCTGTGGATAAAGCAACTTGCATTGAAGCTTTGGAATACGCCACCAAAAAGAATCCGCAAATGGCCGATGAAAATTTGCTGGACTACGTTACCGGCACTTTGAAAAATGATGAGCCACGCATCAAATGGGAAAGTGCAAAAGTGATTGGCAATGTAGCCAAATTGTTTCCTGATAAAATGGAAAAGGCTATCAAAAATTTGTTGCCCAATGTCGAGAACAATGGCACCGTTGTACGCTGGGCAACTGCTTACGCCTTAGCAGAAATATTAAAGCTAAAGACTGACAACAACAAAAAACTGCTGCCTAAAATTGAAGCACTTTGCGAGCAGGAAGAAGACAATGGTGTAAAGAAAAAATACCTGGATGCTTTGAAAAAAGTAAAGAAATAAATAAACAATGGCTAAAACAACATACACTAATATAGACGCATACCATGCATCTTTCCAGGAAGAAGTGCAGGAAAGGATGCAGACCATTCGCGGGATTGTACACAAAATAGCACCCGATGCAGAAGAGGTCATCAGCTACTCGATTCCCGCATTTAAAATTGGTAAGCATTTTTTGATTTATTATAGCGCCTATGCAAAACACATTTCGCTATCAAGCCCTTGGAGTTCCGCGCTGTTGGCCAAGTTTGAGGTGGAGTTGACAGCATACAAAGTATCAAAATCGGCTATCCAGTTGCCACTTGATAAGGATCTTCCGGTAAAATTTATCGAACAAATAGTAAAGTTTCGGAAGCAGGAAGTAGCAGCTGCTAAATAAGAACTGATCTTCATCTCTTAAAACAAATAAGCATGAATGATAAGAATAACGAACGCGTGTACAAAATGAGCTTTGCCGGCGTGTATCCGCATTACATTGCAAAAGCTGAGAAAAAAGGACGTACGAAAGCAGAGCTTGACCAGATTATTTTTTGGCTTACCGGATACGATGAAACGAGCCTCCAGCAAGTGATTGACAACAAAACAAATTTTGAAGACTTCTTTGCTCAGGCACCGATGATGAACATTAATGCTGCTAAAATAACTGGGGTAATATGTGGCTACCGCGTAGAAGATATTGAAGACCCTTTGATACAAAAGGTACGCTATCTTGATAAGCTGATAGACGAACTGGCTAAGGGGAAAGCAATGGAAAAAATTTTAAGAAGCTGAAGTTCAATAGTGGTGTGAGTAATGCCAAATCAGCACTAACGGTTGCCGATATACTTGTGGAAGAGCAAATTCTTACCAAGGATGAACAAATGATTTCAATGAATTTCTCAACAATAAAACCCATTCAAAAAAATGGCAACAGTAAACGTTTATCTAAGCTTTAATGGCAACTGCAAAGAAGCGTTCGACTTCTACAAATCCGTATTCGGCGGCGACTTTCCTTATGTAGGCACCTTTGGCGAAATGCCACCGCAGGACGGCATGGAAATGTCTGATGAAGACAAAAACAAAATCATGCACATTAGCTTGCCTATCAGTAAAGAAACTGTAATTATGGGTAGCGATACCGGTGGCGAATGGGCTTCCAGCTTTGTAAAAGGCACCAATTGCTCTCTATCTATCAACACAGATAGCAAAGAAGAAGCCGACGAACTTTTTAATGGTCTTGCCGCAGGAGGACAAGTAACTATGCCCCTCAGCGAAACTTTCTGGGGTGCCTATTTCGGTATGTTTACCGACAAATTCGGTATCCACTGGATGGTTAATTACGATGACCCTGCAAAGGTGCAACCGCACTAATCAAAAAAACAGCCATGCCGGTAGGCATGGCTGTTAAGCTCTGTCGACAATGTTGAATTAAACTTTGTTTTTGATCATAATAACTTCTGCTGCTTTATAAGCAAGCGCATCTTCAATTTCAAAACCAGTTTTAATTTTATCCAATACCGCTTGCTCTTCTGGTGCTGCGCTACCGTCAGAGAAAACTAAATCACATGCATAAACGAATGCACCCTGGTGCAATTCTTTCGGTAAGGTTTCAATGCTTTTTTGCAACAATGTTTCGTAGCCTGGCCCTTTAATCACCTTCATCAATTTGTCAGTGCTTTCTTTGTACTGACGGTCGGTGTAAGAGTTCATAATTTTGGAGCGACCTAAGGTCTTCCAGAAATCATCAACTTCATCATCGCTAAAATAGCCATCAGCAGCAATTACAGAAAGAAGTACGCCCATAAAAGCTTCTTGCGTGTTGAGCGTAAGTGTGGCCGAATCGTTACCGCCTAATAGATTGCTAAAGAATCCCATGATTGTTTTTTATTTTGAGTTTAAAAAAATGAATTAGCGTTGATAAGTAATTTTAAAGTGCTTCTTTTTATGCCCTTCACCATTGGCCATATGCTCGCCAGCTATTATCGATAGTTCTACATTGCGTTTAAGCCTTCCTACCATATCTTGCAGCGGCTTGGCCTGTTGCAATAAGCTCCAAAATTGTGCAAGCTTATCGTCCAATGCTGGAGTAGCCGGATTAGTGGCGCGGTTTATTACAAATTCAATAATACCTAAAAAGCGGTGCAGCACTGCACCCTTTGCCAGCAAATGAAAAATAGTGCGTTCGCACAAGTCAAGTAAAGCTGTATCATTTGCAGCCCCAATTTCTACTTTATAAAAAAAGTCGCCCGTGAATACGGGTATCTCTGTTATTTGCAACAGCTGTCTAGTCCTGAAATAGCGAT
>Ga0256901_1000347_pt1 | contig 27158 bp, 22 predicted proteins | sample MC6MC0689MT_FD_190200 | JGI IMG/M metagenome (GOLD analysis project Ga0256901, IMG submission 190200) | Metatranscriptome of enriched soil aggregate microbial communities from Iowa State University, Ames, United States - MC6-MC0689-MT... | ecosystem: Environmental > Terrestrial > Soil >... | reverse complement strand
GCCGCGAAAAATTCTACATCACCACCGCGATTGCTTACCCGAATGGCAAGCCGCATATCGGCCCTGCTTATGAGTTGATTGCGACCGATGCCATGGCGCGTTTTCAGCGTCTGGCTGGCAAGGACGTTCACTTCCTGACCGGCTCGGATGAACACGGCATCAAGATTTTGCAGAGCGCGCGCAAGGAAGGCATCACGCCCCGCGAACTCGCAGATCGCAACACGGCTGCTTTCCAGCGCATGGGTGAGTTTCTGAACAGCTCGCACGACGATTATATCCGCACCTCGGAAGAACGCCACTACAAGGCCAGCCAGGCAATCTGGCAGGCAATGTCAGCCAGTGGCGATATTTATAAGGGCGGTTATGCGGGCTGGTATTCAGTTCGTGATGAAGCCTATTACGGCGAAGAAGAAACTGAGGTGCGTGCGGACAATGTTCGCTACGGTCCACAGGGCACGCCGGTCGAATGGGTTGAAGAAGAAAGCTATTTCTTCCGCCTGTCGAATTATCAGGACAAGCTCCTTGAACTTTATGAAAACAATCCCGGCTTCATCATGCCTGCGGAGCGTCGCAACGAGATCGTTAGCTTCGTAAAGTCGGGCCTGAAGGATCTGTCAATTTCGCGCACGACGTTCGACTGGGGTATTCCTGTTCCGGGCGATGAAAAGCATGTCATGTATGTGTGGGTCGATGCGCTGACCAACTATATTACTGCTCTCGGTTATCCTGATACGACTGACGAGAAGTGGGCTTACTGGCCTGCGGATGCGCATATTATCGGCAAGGATATTTCGCGTTTCCACGCGGTTTACTGGCCTGCATTCCTGATGTCGGCGGGCGTTCCCCTGCCAAAGCGCGTATTCGCGCATGGCTTCTTGTTCAACCGCGGTGAAAAAATGTCGAAGTCTCTCGGCAATGTCATCGACCCGTTTGAACTGGTCGAGCGCTACGGTCTTGATCAGCTGCGTTATTTCCTGATGCGTGAAGTGCCGTTCGGTCAGGATGGCAGCTATAGCCACGATGCAATCGTCAACCGCACCAATGCCGATCTCGCCAATGATCTTGGCAACCTCGCACAGCGTTCGCTTTCGATGATTGCAAAGAACTGCGAAGGCAAGGTTCCGGTTCCGGCTGCGTTCTCGGATGCCGATAAGGCCATTCTCGATCAGGCTGATGCTGCATTGGAAACCGCGCGGAAAGCTGTCGGCGATCAGGCATTGCACATCGCGCTCGGCGCTATCTTTGCCGTTGTTGCGGAAGCAAACCGCTATTTTGCGGGGCAGGAGCCTTGGGCGCTGCGCAAGACTGACATGGAACGCATGGGCACAGTGCTCTATGTGACGGCAGAAGTGATCCGCCGCGTTGGCATCATGGTTCAGCCTTTCATTCCGCAGTCGGCAGAAAAGCTGCTCGATACTCTGGCAATCCCGGCAGATCAGCGTCAGTTCTCTGACGTAAGCGCACATCCGCTTGTCGGTGGCGCAGAACTGCCTGCACCGCAGCCGGTTTTCCCGCGCTATGTGGAAGCGGAAGAACAGAACTGAGCTGAATATGCTGGTTGATAGTCACTGCCATCTAGACTTTGCGGACTTCGAGCCCGAGCGCGACGCTATTGTAAACCGCGCGCTCGAGGCTGGCATCAAACGCATGGTCACGATTTCGACGCGAGTGAGCAATTTCGATACGATCCTCGCACTGACGGAGAAATATGATTCAGTCTATTGCTCGGTTGGTACGCATCCGAACAACGCACATGAAGAGCTGGATGTTACTGCCGACGATCTCGTGCGGCTGGCAGAGCATCCGAAAGTTGTCGCCATAGGCGAGGCGGGGCTTGATTATCATTATGATTATGCGCCGCCAGAAGCCCAACGTCAGGGCTTCCTCGTGCATATTGAAGCTGCACGTCGTACGCAGTTGCCGCTTGTGATCCACGCACGCAGCGCGGATCAGGACATGGCTGATATTCTGGAATCTGAGACTGCGAAGGGTGCTTTTCCCTTCATTTTGCATTGCTTTTCGTCAGGGCGCGCTCTGGCCGAAAAGGGCGTCGAGCTGGGTGGCTACGTGTCATTTTCGGGCATTCTGACTTTTAAGAACTCGGCTGATATTCGCGAAATAGCACAGATAGTTCCGCGTGATCGTTTGCTGGTTGAGACTGATGCGCCTTATCTCGCGCCTATGCCGCATCGCGGCCAGCGCAATGAGCCTTCATTCGTGCAGCACACAGCAGCCGTGTTGGCTGAAACGATTGGTGTAAGCCGCGAAGAAATCGCTGACATTACCAGCGAAAATGTCTTCCGGCTTTTCTCCAAAATGCCAAAGCCTGCCGGGGAATAATCATCGTGGTATCGCCTCGCAATTGTCTGCGTTTCACAATTCTCGGGTGCGGTTCGTCTCCCGGTGTGCCACGCATCAATGGTGATTGGGGCAATTGCGATCCTGAGAATCCAAAGAACAAGCGCCGCCGCGCGGCTTTGCTTGTTGAACGGTTCGACGCCGACGGGAACAGCACGGTCGTTGTTATCGACACGGGCCCGGATTTCCGGGACCAGATGATTGATGCCAACGTGCCGTCGCTTGACGCTGCTGTTTACACGCATCCACATGCCGACCATATTCACGGCATCGATGACTTGCGAACCTATGTCGTTGAAAACCGGCGACTGATGGATGTGTATGCCAACCGGCTGACACGCAACCGCCTGTTTGAAGCCTTCGCCTATTGTTTTGAGACGCCAGTGGGATCGAGCTATCCGCCGATCCTTTCGATGCATGATATCATTGCAGAAACAGCATTCTCGATCACGGGTGCGGGCGGACCGATCCGCTTTGAGCCATTTATGCAGGTGCATGGCGATATTGAATCGCTTGGCTTCCGCATTGGCAATGTCGCTTACTGCACGGATGTCAGCGCGTTTCCGGATGAGAGCCTGAAATATATCCGCCACGCCGATGTGCTGATTATTGGTGCGCTGCAATATCGCCCGCATCCAAGCCATTTCTCACTGGAACAGGCGTTGGAGTGGATCGAATTCTTCGGACCAAAACGAGCAATCCTGACGCATATGCATGTGCCGCTCGATTACGACACGGTTATGCGTGAAACGCCTGATCACGTAGAACCCGGCTACGACGGCTTGCGATTTGAAGTGCCTCTTTAGTAAGAAAAAGCCCGCTGCGAATTTCGCAGCGGGCTTTTTTCATTGATACGCAACTCTATCAGGCAACAGAGCCCTTAACCGGGAATGGCATCACATTGCTTTCTTCTGCTTCGTCTTCTTTTGTGGCCTTTTCAGACTTGTCTTCAAGTTGCAGACCGCCAGCACGAAGCAGGTCGGAGAAGCGGCCACCACGCGCAGCCAGTTCATCGAAGCTGCCGCGTTCGACCAGATGACCCTTGTCCATGAACAGCACAATATCGGCAGAACGGACAGTCGACAGACGGTGCGCGATGATGAAGGTCGTGCGGTTCTGGCTTAGATCATCAACAGCCTGCTTGACCTTTTCTTCTGTCTCGACGTCAAGCGCACTGGTCGCCTCGTCGAGTACCAGGATTGGTGAATCTTTCAGGATAGCGCGGGCAATCGCCAGACGCTGACGTTCACCACCCGAAAGCTGCGAACCACGTTCACCGACCACCGTATCGTAGCCATTGCCCTTTGCGAGAATGAAGTCGTGGGCAGCAGCAGCCTTGGCAGCAGCATGAACCATTTCATGAGACGCATCTTCATTACCGACGCGGATGTTTTCTTCAACCGAACGATTGAACAGACCGGCATCTTGAAACACGGTTGCAATGGCATGGCGTAGCGAACGACGGCTGACAGTACGCGTATCGGTGCCATCAATCAGGATGCGACCAGCGGCAGGATCGAACACGCGCTGAAGGATATTGATCAGCGTGGTCTTACCGGCACCTGTCGGACCAACAATAGCGACAGTCTGTCCCGGCTTCACTTCAAACGAAACGTCATAGACGCCCTGACCCGAATTCGGGAATTCGAAGGTCACATTGTCGAACACGATGCCACCCTTGACGTTTTCAAGATCGGTTGCGCCCTGCGGTTCCTGACGGTCAGCAGTCGCGTCTTCCATCTCGAAGAATTCTTCAAGCTTGGCACGGGCAGTCACAGTCTGGTTGATGAAGGCGCTGATCTGGTCAAGACGACCGATCATCAGCTGCGCAAAGCCGATAAAGGCAATCACGTCACCAACGCGCATCTGGCCCTTGGTCACAAAATATGCGCCAAGCAGAAGCACGATAACCATCGAGAAGGTCGAGGCCATACGGTTAAGACCGCTGGCGAGCGCCCACCAGTTGAGAACCGGGAACTGGACGTTTTCGAGGTTTTTGGCATAGGTACGCAGCGCCTGCGTTTCAGAGGCAATGCGGTTATAGCTCTGCACCACCGAAACATTGCTGATCGTGTCGCTCACATGCTCGAACAGCTTATGGTGATGCTTTTCAACAGCGGTCTGGCCATCTTTGGTCTTGCGCATGACGAGCTGGCCAATCATCACATAGATGACACCGAGCACGATAAGAACCATGGACATGCGAAGGTCCATGCTCATTGCAACCGGAATAAGCGCGCCCAGAGCCACAATCGTGGTTAGGTGCTGACGCATGAATTCAAGCCAGAGAGTGAAGAGCGAGTCTGTCGCGCGGATCAGCGTATGCAGTGCATTCGACGTGCCGCGCTTCTGGTGCCATGCAAGAGGCATGGTGATGATGCGCTCATAGGAGTCGATCATTACGCCCAGACGGCGACGATGGGCGAGGCGGTCAGCCCCACGCGCAACGAAGACTGCTGCAATGATGTTAAACCCGCCAAGGGCGGCCCACATGGCGAGCTGCGTAACAATATCTCCCTTGTCGGAGATAGCCTGAATGACCCGACCGAAAAGGATCGGTTCGGCCAGCATGACAAGGGCAACCAATACGCTTGCTATACACATGGTTATGGTTGCAGCTTTCTCAGCCGCAAGATATTCCATGGCACGCCAGTAGATTTTGAGCAATGACACCTTCGGACTCCCGCTCGTTCTATTTCACTGGACTAAATGGTGCAGTCCCGTTGTTCTATCAATATGCAATGACGGCAAGAAGTGGCGATTGGGTGTCAAGGTTGACCATAAATTAAAAATAGATGTAACCGACCGTGAAGAGTCTAAGGCAGTTTTGTTACAGTGGCAGTTTGTTGTTTTCGTCGATTATGCCTAGCAATCCGGCCTTGGCGCGTCTATTGACAGATTTAAAGCGCATTCCGGCGACCGGCTCACGGTTACGGCCTGTAAGACGCACCAGAGACAGGCACGCGAAGCTCGTGCCCCTAAGAAGTATTGATCGGGTTTTCCATGGCAGGCGTTGAACAAAAGAATGTGGCTGCAGACGAGACGGGTATGCGTCTTGATCGCTGGTTCAAGGTTCATTTTCCCGGACTTGGGTTCGGACACCTGCAGAAACTGCTGCGTTCCGGACAGGTTCGCGTGGATGGCGGTCGCGTAAAGGCAGATACACGTCTGCAGGCAGGCCAGTCGGTCCGTATTCCGCCATTGGGCGTTGATGAGAAGGCCACCGGTCCTGTAACTGCGCGCACTATTCGCAGCCAGGAAGATGGCGATGTCCTCAAGCAGATGTTGATTTATGAAGACGCCAAGGTCTTTGTTTTCAATAAGCCTGCGGGTCTGGCAGTGCAGGGCGGTTCCGGCCTTGTCCGTCATGTGGACGGTATGCTTGAAGCATGGCGCAATAAGAAGGGTGAAAAGCCTCGCCTCGTACATCGTATTGACCGCGATACGTCGGGCTGCCTTGTTGTTGCGAAGACGCGCGGTGCTGCACAGGCTTTGACCGCTGCATTCCGCGAACGTGACACCAAGAAGACTTACTGGGCACTTGTGAAGGGCGTTCCACGCAAGCGCGAAGACAAGATTTCAACGTGGTTGGTCAAAGAACAAACGCCGGATGGCGATAAGATGCGTGTTTGCCAGCATGGTGAACCGGATTCCGATCATGCCGTCTCTTATTATCGGATCATCGAAAAGGTCGGTAACAACCTGACGTGGTTGGAAATGGAGCCTTACACGGGCCGCACTCATCAGCTGCGTGTTCATGCAGCGCATATCGGTCATCCAATCATCGGCGATCCTAAATACTTTGAAGCTGACCAGAACTGGGAATTCCCGGGCGGTCTTCAGAAGAAATTGCATCTTCACGCCCGCCGCATTCGCATCCCAAATCCATCGGGTGGCACTATTGATGTCACCGCACCGCTGCCACCGCACATGGTGCAGTCGTGGAACTTGCTTGGCTTTGATGAGGCAGACGCGGAAGAGTAAAGATGTCGGCTACGGGGGGAGGATCGGTTCAGGGCCGGGTGTCGTTCGACGGGCTGGCAATTGCCCTCGTCATGTTCATCATGTTCACCTGGGGGCTTAACCAGGTTGCCATCAAGATCGGCAATCGCGGCTTTAATCCCATGCTCATGGCCGCAGGTCGTGCAGCTTTGGGCGGCCTTTGCGTTTTTCTCTGGTGTTACTGGAAGCGTATTCCGCTGTTTGGCCGCGATGGCACGCTGAAGCCCGGTATTCTGGCCGGTCTTCTTTTTGGTGTCGAATTTGTTCTGATCTTTCTGGCGATGGAACTGACCAGTGTGGGACGTGTCACGCTGATGATGAATGTCATGCCGTTCTGGGTAGCCATCGGCAGTCATTTTCTTTTGGGCGAACGAATGTCCATGCGTGCCTTCATAGGCATGTGCGTGGCGTTTCTTGGTGTTTTCGTGGTCTTTTCAGATCATATCAGTCGTCCCGGCCCCAATGCGGTCTACGGCGATCTGCTTGCGCTGATTTCCGGTATGCTTTGGGGAATGACCACGCTCGTCATTACGCGGTCGAAGCTTGCAAGTGCTGCGCCTGAGAAGACGTTGCTTTATCAGCTTGCCGTGGCAGCACTCGTGCCGTTGCCATTCATGACTTTGAGCGGACCATTGATCCGCGATCCCAGTATGCTCTCGGTTCTGTCATTTCTGTTCCAGTCAATGTTCGTGGTAGCTGTGACATATCCATTGTGGTTCTGGATGGTGCGTCGCTATCCGGCGTCCAAACTGTCCAACTTTGCATTCCTAACGCCAGCTTTCGGCGTACTCCTCAGCGGATTGCTGCTCAATGAACCACTGGGTTGGAAAATCTTTGCGGCACTCGGTCTGATAGGGCTAGGCCTCATTATCATCAATCGACCAGCAAAAGCCGGAGCCGCCCGATGAAACTCGTTCTCTTTGATTGTGATGGCACGCTTGTCGATAGTGGTGACACTATTCACCATTGCATGGTCGCCAGCTTTAATGACGCTGGACTTGTTCCGCCTGAAATCGAGCAGACCTATTCAATCATCGGTCTTTCTCTTCCAATCGCCATTGCGCAGTTGCTCGGTAGTGAAGTTGACGAACAGGCACACTGGCTCACGCAGCGTTACAAGGAAAACTTTGTAAAGTACCGTCAGAACCCTGATTTTGCAGAGCCGCTTTATGACGGCATTCTGCCACTTCTGAGTGAGCTTGGCAGTCGCGATGATTTGTTGTTGGGCGTCGTTACCGGTAAGTCGCAGCGCGGCGTGCGTTCGATTTTTGAACGTCATGGCATTGGACATCATTTCATGACCGTTCGTACCGCAGATGATTGCCCCTCCAAGCCACATCCGGCTATGGTGCTTGAATCCTGTGCCGAAATGGGGATAGAACCAGAGCGAACAATCGTGATCGGCGATGCGATTTACGATATGCAAATGGCTCGTTCAGCGGGTGCGCGTGCCGCTGGTGTTTCGTGGGGCTATCATAAGCCCAACGCATTGAAAGATGCAGGCGCCCATTATGTCATGAACAAGCCTGAAGAACTCCATGCGATTCTGCATGAAATGGATGCTTTTGCATCCTGACCTACAATAATTGGATATTATTATGCGCGACACTCTGAGCGATCCCCAAGCCGAAATGCCGATTTCGCAAACCGACCCGGTAAAGCGCTCTCAGGAATTGATGCGCACACCGCTACCGAAGCGCTTTTATGAAAAAGCTGAAGTTGCCGAAACCGAAGGCGGGTTCACCGTGCATCTCGATGGTCGTCCGGTCAAAACACCGGCACGAGCTGTTCTGCTTCTGCCAACAAGCGAAGCTGCGGAAATTATTGCGGAAGAATTCCGTGCACAGGTGGAAGTTATAGATCCTTCCAAAATGCCTGCAACGCGGTTGGTGAACACGGCGATTGATGGCATTGCTCAAGACCCACAGGCGGTTTTCGAAGACATTCTGCGTTTTGCCGGAACGGACATGATCTGTTACCGCGCCGCGAGCCCGAAAGAGCTGGTTGCGCGTCAGACCGAACAATGGGACCCATTGATCGACTGGGCAGAAAGCCTAGGCGCACGTTTTGCACTTGCAGAAGGTGTGATGCATGTCGAACAGTCACGCGAAGCGATTTCAGCTTTCGGCATTCATCTGTCGGAATTCAAGTATCCTATTGCGCTGGCATCGATCCATACGATGACGACGCTGACCGGCTCCGCACTGATTGCATTGGCAATTGCCAAAGGCGAAGTCTCTGTCGAAGACGGTTGGAACCGTGCCCATCTCGATGAAGACTGGACTGTCGAACATTGGGGCGAAGATGCTGAAGCGCAGGCACGTCGTAAGACACGCCTAGGCGAAATGATGGTCGCAGCCCGCGTACTTCAAGCGCTCTAGTTATTATTTATCTAATATCTGTAATAAACTGTATAAAAAGAGAAAACCCGGCTTTCGCCGGGTTTTCTTTCGCGCGCCTTCTGGCACGTCGTTCCCCTCGGTAACTCAAGCGCATCCCCAAAATCGTAAAACGGTTTTCTGATAAGAGGCGCTTTAAAGAAGTAACCGGAGCGCACGGCAATAGCTGATTGCCGCGCGCAATCCCGATTAAACCGAGTAGTACATATCGAACTCGACTGGATGCGGCGTTGTTTCATAACGCAGCACTTCAGCCATCTTGAGTTCGATGAAGCTATCGATCTGGTCGTCCTCGAATACGCCACCAGCCTTGAGGAATTCGCGATCCTTGTCGAGCGCCTGCAGAGCTTCACGAAGCGAACCGCAAACGGTTGGGATCTTCTTGAGTTCCTTTGCAGGCAGATCGTAGAGATCCTTGTCCATGGCCTGGCCTGGATGAATCTTGTTCTTGATACCGTCAAGACCAGCCATCAGCAGCGCTGAGAAGCAGAGATATGGATTTGCTGATGGATCCGGGAAGCGAACTTCAAGACGCTTCGACTTCGGCGACGAGCCGAATGGGATACGGCAGGAAGCAGAACGGTTGCGAGCCGAGTAAGCCAGCAGAACCGGAGCTTCATAGCCAGGGACCAGACGCTTGTAGGAGTTGGTCGATGGGTTGGTGAATGCGTTCACAGCCTTGGCGTGCTTGATAACGCCGCCGATGAAATACAGGCAGTTTTCCGACAGGCCGGCATATTCATTGCCAGCGAAGGTTGGCTTGCCGTCTTTCCAGATCGAGAAGTGAACGTGCATACCCGAGCCGTTGTCGCCGAAAACTGGCTTTGGCATGAAGGTTGCAGTCTTGCCGTAGGCATTGGCCACCTGATGCACGACATATTTCTGGATCTGCATTTTGTCCGCATTGCGGACGAGCGTGTCGAATTTCGTGCCCAGCTCGTGCTGAGCCGAAGCCACTTCGTGGTGATGCTTTTCAACCGTTACGCCCATTTCCGTCAGAACGGTGAGCATTTCGGAGCGCATGTCCTGAAGACTGTCCACTGGTGGAACAGGGAAGTAACCGCCCTTGACGCGTGGGCGATGGCCCATGTTGCCAGTTTCGTAATCGGTATCGTCGTTCGATGGCAGTTCGGTCGAATCGAGCTTGAAGCCGGTGTTGAACGGATCGACCTTGTACTTGACGTCATCGAATACGAAGAATTCAGCTTCCGGGCCGACGTAAACAGTGTCGCCAATGCCGAGCGACTTCATGTAGGACTCAGCCTTCTTTGCAGTCGTGCGTGGATCGCGGCCATAAGCTTCACCCGAAATCGGATCAAGAATGTCGCAGAGAATTACCAGCGTGGACTGAGCAAAGAACGGATCAATGTGAGCGGTTTCCGGATCTGGCATGAGAACCATGTCGGATTCATTAATAGCCTTCCAGCCACCAATCGAAGAGCCGTCGAACATGACGCCATCTTCAAACATCTCTTCATCGATCAGGCCGACATCCATCGTAACGTGATGCAGTTTGCCTTTTGGGTCTGTGAAGCGGAGGTCAACAAACTTGACGTCGTTGTCTTTGATCTGTTTCAGAATGTCATTGGCAGTCGTCATTTTGGTATCCTGTTTGCACGACGATGGTCGGTAGACTTGGTTTCGTTAGATCGCGTCCACGCCGGATTCGCCGGTACGGATACGGATAACTTCTTCGATATTGGAGACGAAAATCTTACCGTCACCAATGCGGCCCGTCTGGGCTGCCTTGCGGATAGCTTCAATGGCGCCATCGACGGTTTCGTCGGCGACGATGACTTCGACTTTCACTTTTGGAAGAAAATCGACGACATATTCCGCGCCACGGTAAAGCTCGGTATGGCCCTTCTGTCGGCCGAAACCCTTGGCTTCAATTACAGTAATACCCTGCAAACCAACTTCCTGAAGGGCTTCCTTCACTTCATCGAGCTTGAAAGGCTTAATGATGGCTTCGATCTTTTTCATCAGAGAATTGTCTCCGCTCTTGTTCGGAAATGGACATTGTGCCCGTTTCGTAAATATAGAAGCATGAACTGTGCCAACTCGATCTACGCCGATCAAATTTTTTAAGTTCCTTGCTTTTTCAAGCAAAAATTCCCGAAGTTGCCCTGTCACTCCCAGAGAAAATGGCACCAAAGTCAAGGCTAGCGCATTTTCAGTAATTTCAGAAGTGCAACTTTCTTTGGCCCAGAGTGGCATTATTATTGTCATTGAGACAAGGCTGTCCGTATGAAAGATATTCAACAAGGTTTCGAGCTTGTTAGCGATGCATAAAAAATAGACAAGTTGCGCAGAAGTTAATCAATCTTGATGGAGCGCAAGTGCCGCGTAATTAATCACTTCGATAATAAGGGGAAGTGGAAGCCATGTTTGAACTGCTGACGCCAGCGGAAATGTCGAGTGCGGATAGACTGACTATCGAATCCGGCACGCGCGATGGTTTTTCACTGATGCTTGCCGCCGGTCATGCGGTCGCGAATGTGGCTCTGGGCATGTTTGCAGGTAAGGGGCCGATAGCCGTTCTCTGCGGACCCGGAAATAATGGTGGCGATGGTTATGTAGCCGCGCAGTTTCTGCTTGAGGCTGGCATGGATGTCATGTGCTTTGGAACTGCGCAGCCCCGGCAGGGTTCCGACGCTATGCGAGCATTGCTGTTTTATAAGGGAGAAGTGCGTCGGCTCAGTGCGTTTTCGCCGGTCGATTTTGCAGGCGTTATTGATGCGCTATACGGTGCAGGCCTCAAGCGTAGCATCGGGGGTGTCGAAGCTTCCGTTATTGGAGAATTAAACGCATCGGGCATTCCGGTTATAGCTGTCGATTTACCGAGCGGCATTTCCGGTGCGAGCGGTCAAATATTGGGTGGAGCCGTCGATGCGCGCGCAACGGTGACGTTTTTCCGCAAAAAACCGGGCCATTTGCTGCAACCGGGCAGGGCACATTGCGGAATTCTTCATGTTGCAGATATTGGCATCGCTGATGAAGTTTTGACCTCTATCAAACCCCAGACATTTGAAAACTCACCTGAGCTTTGGCGTATTCAGCTGCCGCAGCTTTCAATCAACGCGCATAAATATAGTCGTGGTCACGCGGTCGTCTTTTCCGGACCTGCGTATTCAACGGGTGCCGCGCGACTGTCAGCAATGGCTGCGGCACGGAGTGGTGCCGGGGCAGTTACACTTTTATCGCCGCCTGATGCACTTCTGACAAATGCCGCACATCTGACGAGCATCATGGTACGCGAAACCCGCAATATCAAAGATGTAGAGACATTTGTGAAGGATCGCAAAGCCGCTGCCTGTGTGCTCGGTCCGGGATATGGCAGCCCGTCATTTGCACGAGATCATGCTTTGGCTCTCCTTTCCGCCGTTGATGGGCAGGCAGAATATCTGAAAGGGCTGGTGCTGGATGCGGATGGCATAACGGCATTTGAAAATAAGCCAGATCAGCTTTTTAAGGCCAAGCGCAGTGCGCATACGGCTCTTGTGCTCACGCCACATGAAGGCGAGTTCCGACGTCTTTTCCCGGATATTGCTGCGGAAACAGATAGTTCAAAGACGGATAAAGCGCGTCAAGCCGCAAGCCGCGCCAATGCCGTCGTGATCTATAAAGGCCCGGATACGTTGATTGCTGCGCCTGACGGTCGCGCCATTATCAATGCAAACGGCACAGCGTTTCTCGCAACAGCTGGATCCGGCGATGTACTGGCGGGTATTGTTTGCGGACTGCTTTCACAGGGGATGCCAGCCTTTGAGGCGGCAAGTGCAGCTGTGTGGATACACGCTGACGCTGGACGACGCTTCGGTCACGGGCTTATCGCAGAGGATTTGCCGAACCAGCTGCCCGCCGTCTGGTCTGCACTTGAACGTTTAGCGCCCTGAGCTGCGACTGCCACCGGTTCCGACATCGACGGTAACACTGCCGGAAATCGAAACATCGGTGTTGCCGACGCGGAAGTTTTTCCAGCTTCCGGCGGGTTGCGAATTTGGTTCCGGCGCAGGCGGAGGCGCAGATACAATAGGCTTTTGCGGTTCTACGCCTGGCAATCCTGTCGGTGCTTGGTCTTGAGCAAAAGCGCTAGCAGATAATACTGTTGAGGAAACAGCAGTAAATATTAGGAATCGCTTCATATTCTCAATCCTTGTTTCAGACCTGATCTGCAACTGCTTCCAGAAGCTTTTCAGCCATATCGAGCGTGAACTCATCATAATGAGAGATGACGCGGCTCGGTTCATAGTGCTGTACCGGCAGGTCAGTATAACCGAAATCGACGGCAACCACAGGAATACCAGCAGCCTTGGCCGTGTCGATGTCTGTACGGCTGTCGCCAACCATGATGGCGCGGTCGCGATTTCCGCCCGCTTTTGCGATCGTATCTGTCAGGTGGCGTGGGTCAGGCTTGCGATAAGCAAAGGTATCTGCACCGCAAATTGCTGTAAAACGGTTTGCTTCACCCATAGAAGTCAGCAATTTGACGGCCAGAGCCTCAAACTTGTTTGTGCAAACAGCCAAGGTGTAACCATTCGCGCTGAAGCGATCCATCGCATCAAGAACGCCAGGATAAAATGTCGAGTGACCCGGCATATGCACTGCATAATGCTCGCGAAATTCTTCAACGAGGTGGTCAAGCTTCACGTCATCGACCTGCTTCTGCTGCGCCGCAAAAGCACGCTCGATCATCACGCGGCCGCCCTGTCCAACGAAGCGGCGCAGAGATTCACTATCAGCGGTCCGCAGACCTGAAATAGCAAGACAATGATTCAGACTGTCCAAAAGGTCCGGAGCCGTTTCGACCAGGGTTCCGTCAAGATCGAAAACGATAATAGGCTTGGAATTGACAGCAAACATGTGACTTCCTTCAGGAATGATACTTGCGAGCGCATTGCTAAACGCTTTCTCAAATAGGCCAAATCGCTCGCAGAAACGAGAGCCTATCGCAAAAATCGCGATATTTTGTATTGAGCGCTTTGTTGCGCTGCACGCACATGCTAGAGGCGTTCACGGAGCCGGGTGAGAATCCGCTGGGAATATAGGAATTCAGGCATGGATGAAGCACGCAAGCTGAAAATCGCCGCCGCTGCAGAGGCACTGACGCACGTCAAGGACGGAATGCGTCTGGGAATTGGAACAGGCTCAACTGCCGAAGAATTCGTGCGTCTGCTGGCCGAAAAGGTAAACGGTGGTTTCAAGATCATCGGTGTACCGACATCTGAGCGGACTGCTGCTCTTTGCGCTGAACTCGGTGTTCCACTGACGACACTCGAAGAAACGCTGCATCTCGATCTGACCATTGACGGTGCAGACGAAGTCGATGCCAATCTGTCGCTTATAAAGGGCGGCGGTGGTGCGCTTCTTCGTGAAAAGATTGTCGCGGCTGCATCCGACTCAATGATTGTTATTGCGGACGGATCGAAGGTTGTTGAAGCGCTTGGACGCTTTCCGCTGCCGATTGAGGTTAATCGTTTTGGTCTTGGCGCAACTTTGCGCAGCATTGAGTTGGCAGCATCGCAATGTGGCCTTGCAGGTCCACTGGTCCTGCGGTTAAAAGATGGCTCGCCGTTTGTAACGGATGGTGGACATTATATCGTGGATGCATCTTTTGGCCGCATTCCCGATCCAAAGATTCTATCTGACGCTCTCTTCGCCATACCGGGCGTTGTTGAGCATGGACTTTTCATCGGACTGGCACGGGCCGCGATTATCGCAGGCGCTGACGGTATCCGAACCATGAACCGGCCTTGAAGCGCCGACACGAATTGTTTGAACGGAGTACCGACCATATGATCCCGGCAACTGGCTTCCGCCGTCTGATTGCACCGTTTTCCGCACTTGTCCTGATGTCAGGCGTTCATGCGGCTTCTGCACAGGAAATTTCCGCTTCGCATCTGGAAGCTGCACGCGCAGCAATCGCTTCTATCAATGCGACGGAGCAGTTTGATGAGATCCTGCCAAGTGCAGCTCGCGCTCTGAAGGGCGAACTCATCCAGAAAGATCCGAATCTCGAAGCTCTCATCACCAAGACCGTTGATGACAAGGCTCTCGCTCTTGCGTCGCGTCGCGCAGACCTCGAAACCGAATCTGCCCGCGCTTATGCAAACGCATTCAGCGAAGATGAACTCAAGGCAATTTCGGCTTTCTACACCTCGGAAGCAGGCAAGAAGCTTCTCGCTGAAGGCCCAATCGTGACTCGTGAAGTCGTTAAGGCTGCAAATATCTGGCAGAACGGCATTGCTCGTGACCTCGCAACCGGTGTTGCAGAAGTTCTCGCAGCGCAGGCTGGCGCAACTGCTGCCCCAGCTACCCCTGAGCAGCCAGCGCAGCAGTAATTGCTTGCAGTAAACTAAAATTTAGAAGCCCGGCGACTTGGCCGGGCTTTTTCTTTTGCTTACATAAAGCGCAGTGTTGATTTTGAATGGAGAGCACCATGGCCAGCTACGATTATGATCTTTTTGTTATCGGCGGTGGTTCCGGCGGTGTCCGGGCAGGGCGTCTGGCCGGTGCCATGGGCAAGAAGGTTGGTTTGGCCGAAGAATATCGCATGGGCGGAACATGCGTTATCCGTGGTTGTGTTCCCAAGAAGCTCTTTGTCTACGCTTCGCAATTTCCCGAGCATTTTGAAGACGCCGTTGGCTATGGCTGGGAAGTTGGCAAAAGCAGCTTTGACTGGAAGAAGCTGATCGAAGCCAAGGACAACGAAATTACCCGCCTTGAGGGCCTTTATCGAAAAGGCCTGGAAAATTCCAAGGTCGATATTTTTGCAAGCCGCGCCGAGCTTATCGATGAGCATACTATTGAGCTAAAAGCAGATGGTCGTCGCGTAACCGCTGACCAGATTCTGATTGCAACCGGTGGGCACCCAAGTGTGCACGACTCCCTTCCAGGCGCAGAATATTGCATCACCTCCAACGAAGCATTTCATTTGGAAGAACTGCCGAAAGCAATTGTCATTGCAGGCGGCGGTTATATCGCTGTCGAGTTTGCCAATATTTTCCACGGTCTCGGCGTTGAAACCACGATTGTCTACCGCGGCAAAGAAATCCTGTCGCGCTTCGATCCTGACCTCCGCCATCTGCTCCATGAAACAATGGTAGCAAAAGGCATCCGTATCATCTGTGGTGCAGTTTTTGAGAAGGTCGAAAAGCAGTCTGACGGCGAACTGAAAGTTTCACTGACTAATGGTGAGACACTCAATGTCGGTCAGGTTATGATGGCTATCGGCCGCAAGCCTAACACGAAGGGCCTTGGTCTCGAAGAGGCTGGCGTTAAAACCGACGCGCAGGGTGCTATCGAAGTCGACGACTATTCGCGCACCAGTGTTTCCAATATTTGGGCCGTCGGTGACGTTATCAATCGCGTTCAGCTGACGCCGGTGGCAATCCATGAGGCCATGTGCTTCCTCGAAACAGCCTTCAAGGACAACCCAACCAAGCCGGATCATGAGCTGATCGCCACTGCAGTCTTCTCGCAGCCTGAAATCGGAACCGTTGGATTGCCGGAGGATGAAGCTGCGAAGAAGTATCCAGAATTGGAAGTCTATCGCGCCTTGTTCCGCCCGATGAAGAACACGCTGTCTGGCCGCAACGAAAAGATGCTGATGAAACTCATCGTTGACGCCAAGAGCCGCAGGGTTGTCGGCGCTCACATCATGGGTCCGGATGCAGGTGAAATGGCACAGCTTCTGGGCATTTCGCTAAAGGCTGGCGCAACGAAGGATGACTTCGACCGCACCATGGCCGTTCACCCCACCGCGGCTGAAGAACTGGTCACGATGTACAAGCCGACCTACCGCGTTGTGAACGGAGAAAAGGTCGACGGCTAAATCTTTCGTCGCACGCTGATCCTGTTAACGATTCTTGCTGGTATAAAGCGAGCGACTACATTATATCAACGCGATCACGTATGCCGGTTTCCGTGTTTGGGCATTGAGTTGTCCAATAGAAACGGATGCCGGCTTTCGTGTTAAGGAGGACAAAATCCGAGAGAAATCGCGCGGATAATTAAAACAGGTGTGAAATGACGAAGAACTGGACCCCGAATTCCTGGAGAGACAAACCGATCAAGCAAGTGCCGTTTTATCCAGACGCACAGGCTCTGACCGATGTTGAAGCTCGCCTTCGTACCTATCCACCGCTCGTATTTGCAGGTGAAGCCCGCAAGCTGAAGAACCAGCTCGCGGATGTTGCCGAAGGCAAGGCATTTCTGCTCCAGGGCGGCGATTGTGCGGAGAGTTTCGCAGAACATGGCGCGGATAATATCCGCGACTTTTTCCGCGTCTTTTTGCAGATGGCCGTTGTACTGACGTTTGGTGCCTCCAAGCCTGTTGTTAAGGTTGGCCGTATTGCTGGTCAGTTCGCCAAGCCGCGTTCTTCCGACATGGAAACGCTCAATGGCGTCGAGCTGCCATCATACCGTGGCGACATCATCAACGGCATCGATTTCGATGAAGCTTCGCGTATCCCTGATCCGCAGCGTCAGGACATGGCTTACCGCCAGTCTGCTGCGACGCTGAACCTGCTGCGTGCATTCGCGCAGGGTGGTTACGCCAATCTTGAGAACGTGCATCAGTGGATGCTCGGCTTTGTTGGCAAAAGCCCGCAGGCAGAGCGTTATGCAGCTCTCGCACAGCGTATTTCGGAAACGATGAACTTCATGCGTGCCATCGGGATCACTTCCGATAGCAATCATTCGCTCCGTGAAACCGATTTCTACACCAGCCATGAAGCATTGCTGCTTGGCTATGAAGAAGCGCTCACACGTGTCGATTCGACCTCGGGCGACTGGTACGGCACTTCAGGTCACATGATCTGGATCGGCGACCGTACACGTCAGGCCGATCATGCGCATATCGAATATTGCCGTGGCATCAAGAATCCGCTCGGTCTGAAATGTGGCCCATCGCTGCAGCCGGATGATCTCATCCGTCTGATTGATCTTCTCAACCCAGAAAACGAAGCAGGTCGTCTGACGCTCATTGCTCGTTTCGGTTACGACAAGGTCGGCGATCATCTGCCACAGCTCATCCGTGCTGTTGAACGTGAAGGCCGCAAGGTCGTCTGGTCTTGTGACCCGATGCATGGCAACACGATCACTGCAGGCGGTTACAAGACTCGCCCGTTCGACCGCATCCTCAAGGAAGTGGAATCCTTCTTCGCGATTCATCGTGCCGAAGGTTCGCATCCGGGCGGAATCCATGTCGAAATGACTGGCAAGAACGTCACCGAATGCACCGGCGGCGCTCGCGCAATTTCGGCGGAAGACCTGCACGACCGTTACCACACGCATTGCGATCCACGTCTCAACGCGGATCAGGCGCTGGAACTGGCCTTCCTTCTGGCAGAATTGCTCAAGAAGGAACGTGACTCAGGTTCGGAAAAGCAGGCCGTTAACGCCTAGTCGGATCGAGCCACATCAATTCAACACAGGGCGGAGGATTTATCCTCCGCCCTGTTGTGTTTCGGCTGAATTCGCTTATTGATTTTGGCGAAAACTCACTTGGGGGCATCGATGAAGCGGATTATTCTGGCGTTTCTCAATTCAATGCGTGCTCTCCGGCATTTGGCCAAGCACGAGAAAGCGGTTCAGCAGGAGCTTGTCTTGTTTCTGCTTTCGCTGCCAATCGCATTTTTCCTGGCTCCTAGTGCGCTGGCATTTTTGCTGATGACGGGATCGATCCTATTCCTCATTCTGGTTGAAGTGCTAAACACGGGTATTGAGGCCACTTGCGATGCAGTCTCGCGTGATTTTCATAAAGAAATTCAGATTGCCAAGGATTGCGGTTCACTCGCCGTCCTGATTGCGATTGTGTTTGTAGCTTCCACATGGGGCTATATTCTGATTACAACCTATATGATCTGACAAAGAACAGCCGTTCTTGAACTCCATCCGTTGCAATTAATTGCACAAGCGCGCTAAAGCTTGGGCATGATCAGCACCAGCGAGAATCTCGATATGCTTCGTATTGCCGTTGCACAGCTCAATCCTGTTATGGGCGACATCGCCGGAAATCTTGCCAAGGCTCGTGCAGCCCGCGCAGAAGCAGCCAAAATGAACGCCGACCTTGTGATGTTCACCGAGCTGTTCATTGCAGGGTATCCGCCTGAAGATCTTGTGCTGAAGACTGCCTTTGTTGCCGCGTGCGAAAAGGCCGTTGGTGAGCTTGCCAAAGACACTGCTGATGGCGGCCCGGGCGTTATTATCGGCACTCCTATGCAACGCAATACCGGTTTGCATAATTCGATTGCTGTACTGGACGGCGGCGAAATTATCGCCGAGCGTTTTAAGGTCGATTTGCCGAATTACGGCGAATTTGACGAAAAGCGCGTTTTCCAACCGGGTCCAATGCCGGGTCCGGTGAATTTCCGCGGTGTGCGCATTGGTATTCCGATTTGCGAAGATATCTGGGGCGATCTCGGTGTGGCCGAAACACTGGCTGAAAGCGGCGCTGAATTTCTCTTGGTGCCAAACGGTTCGCCTTATCACCGCGCCAAGATCGAACGCCGCTATCAGGTCGTTTTGAAACAGGTTATCGAAACCGAACTTCCAATGCTCTACGCCAATCAGGTTGGCGGGCAGGATGAACTGGTCTTCGATGGTGGTTCCTTTGTTTTTAATGCCGACAAGACTCTCAGCCTGCAGATGCCGCAATTTGCGGAAGCGATTACGCTGACTGTCTGGAAGCGGGACGGCGAGGGCTGGCATTGCGAAGCAGCTGAAAAGGAAAAGCTGCCAGAAGGTTTGGAAGCTGATTATGCGGCCTGTATGCTGGGTCTGCGTGATTATGTGAACAAGAACGGCTTCAAGGATGTCGTGCTTGGTCTGTCAGGTGGTATCGACTCCGCGATCTGCGCGGCGTTAGGTGTCGATGCGCTGGGCAAGAATCGGGTGCGCTGCGTGATGCTGCCATATCGCTACACCTCGGAAGAGTCGTTGAAAGACGCTGCTGATTGCGCGAAGGCGCTCGGCGTGCGTTACGATATTGTGCCTATCGCAGAGCCTGTCGAAGGCTTTCTGTCTGCATTGAAGCCAATGTTTGAAGGTACTGAGAGCGGCGTTACTGAGGAAAATCTGCAAAGCCGCGCACGCGGCACTATCCTTATGGCAATTTCCAACAAGTTCGGTTCGATGGTTGTGACCACAGGCAACAAGTCGGAAATGTCGGTGGGCTATGCAACGCTTTATGGCGACATGAATGGTGGCTTCAACCCCATCAAGGACGTCTATAAGATGCAGGTTTTTGCTCTGTCCGAATGGCGCAACAACAATGTTCCGGTTGGCAGCCTTGGTCCTTCTGGCGAGGTTATCCCGACAAACATCATCACAAAAGCGCCATCCGCAGAATTGCGTGAAAACCAGACAGATCAGGACAGTTTGCCACCTTATCCGGTGCTGGACGACATTCTCGAATGCCTCGTTGAAAACGAAATGAGCAATACAGAGATTGTTGCGCGTGGCCATCAGCTTGAGACGGTGCAACGCATCGAGCACCTGCTTAATCTGGCCGAATACAAGCGCCGCCAATCTGCGCCTGGTGTCAAAATTACCAAGAAGAATTTCGGACGTGATCGTCGTTATCCAATAACGAACCGCTTCCGCGACCGCTGAGAGATTTCATAGTGACCGTAACAGTTCGTTTTGCACCGTCGCCGACGGGGTATATTCATATTGGCAATACACGTACCGCACTTTCAAACTGGCTTTACGCCAAGAAGAACGGCGGCAATTTCATTCTGCGTTACGATGATACAGACGTTGAACGCTCGAGGCAGGAATATGCCGATGCTATTGCCGTTGATCTCGCATGGCTGGGTGTTGCGCCTGACCGGGTTGAATATCAGTCAAAGCGCTTTGATGTGTATGCCAAGGCTGTCGAGAAGCTGAAGCAGGCCGGTCTTCTCTATGCCTGCTATGAAACTGCCGACGAACTCGAACGCCGTCGCAAGCTGCGACTCGCGCGTCGTTTGCCGCCAGTCTATGGCCGCGAAGCTCTGAAGCTGACCGATGATGAAAAGGCAGCTTTCGAAGCTGAGGGCCGCAAGCCGCACTGGCGCTTCCTTCTACCAAACTTTGAAAGCGATCCTTTCGCAACCACACGCACTGAAGTCCATTGGGATGATCTGGTGCGTGGACCACAGACTGTCGATCTGGCTTCCATGTCCGATCCGGTTCTGGTTCGCGAAGACGGCACTTATCTCTACACGCTGCCATCGGTTGTTGATGATATTGATCTTGGCATCACCCACATCATCCGTGGCGACGACCATGTCACCAATTCGGGCGTGCAGATTGCAATCTTCAAGGCGCTCGGTGCCGAGCCGCCGGTCTTTGGCCACCACAACTTGCTCACCACGGTTTCGGGCGAAGGGCTTTCCAAGCGCTCTGGCGCTCTTTCGGTCGGTAGCTTACGTGAAAGCGGTTATGAACCTATGTCGGTCGCTTCGCTGGCCATTCTGATCGGAACATCCGAGTCCGTTTCGGCAGCGATCGATATGGATGCCTTGGCAGAACGTTTTGATCTGGCTGCGATTTCTAAGTCGTCGGCAAAGTTTGATCCAGCAGAACTTGATACACTAAACCGCGCTTTGCTGCATGATATGCCTTTTGAGAAAGCGAAAGAGCGTCTCGAAGCACTCGGCATTTCAGGCGATCAGGCAGAGCCTTTTTGGGCGACTGTTCGTGGCAATCTTGAGCGTTTCAACGATGCGGCTCATTGGTGGCAGATCATCAATGGCGACCTGCCGGAAAAGCCGGAGCTAGCCGAAGAAGATCAGGTGTTTGTGCAGGAAGCCTTTAAACTGCTACCTGCCGCTCCTTGGGATAAGCAGACCTGGAAAACATGGACCGATGCTGTGAAGATCGCGACGGGACGCAAGGGTAAGACATTATTCATGCCCCTGCGTATCGCACTTACGGGGCAGGCGCATGGTCCGGAGCTTGCGGACCTACTGGTTTTGATTGGTCCGGATAGAACGAAGACCCGACTACTCTAACTTTCGAGCCTTCTGTATAGGTACGCTCCGCTGGCGGTGTGGTTACTGTCGGAGCAATATAGTCAGTTGGTTGAACTTTTGGTTGTGATGTCGGCGCGTAACTCGATTCCGATGCTTCGTATGGTGGAACAACGAAATCTTCGACCGGTTCACTTACGGTTTTCGCGACTTTAGTCTGGTCGTGTTTAGATATTTTGTTTGAGGCTGTTTTTCTGGGAGCAGCCTTCTGCGCTTTTCGAGCGGGTGCCCAAGTCGCTGAACATGCCTGAACATATCGACCAGCGTGGGATCTGCCAGCTATCGTCGCGTTTAGTTCAGAGAGCTGGTTTTCAAGAGTTTTAACGTCCGACTGCAATTTATCGGCTCGCATCTTGAGGCGTGTGCACGATGTGGATTTGCCCGCACTGAAACAGCTTTGCTTTGATAGTTCAGTACGAGTCCGTGCAAGCTGAGCTTTGCTTTGTTCAAGTTTTGCTTTCGTCGATGCAACATTGCTCGACAATCGCGCTTTCTCTTTTGGAGAGCATTGCTGCACCGGTTGGGTGGTTGTACAGCCGGCTATCAATAATGCGGTCGTTAACACCATCGCTGGCGATGCCAGGCGAAAAAAACGTCTACAAGCAATCTTCATAGAACAAGCCCGTCCTGTTTGTTCGTACGTATCGATTGTTATGTATTGTATTTAAGAAAGCATAAACGCCAGGTATGATTATTCATACCTAGCGTTTATTATACATTGATAATATATATTATGGCAAGTTCTTATTCTATTTTACTTCTTCAACTCTCCCGAGCGCTGAAGTGCTTCAACAACTGCCAGTGCCGTCATATTCACCACACCACGCGATGTAACTGACGGCGTAAGGATGTGAGCAGGGCGCGCCGTGCCGAGCAGAATTGGCCCAACATGCAGTGCATCAGTCACCGTCTTGACCACGTTTAGCGTGATGTTTGCCGCGTCAAGGTTCGGGAAAACCAGAAGGTTTGCTTCGCCCTTGAGGCGCGAGTTCGGGAATACGCGATCCCGCAAAGCTTGCGAAAGCGCAGAGTCGCCATGCATTTCACCATCAGATTCAAGCTCTGGAGCTTTTTCTGCCAGCAACGCTGCGGCCCGACGCATCTTCTCTGCACTTGCGGATTCTTTCGATCCGAAGTTGGAATGCGAAACCAGTGCAGCCTTTGGTTCAATTCCGAAACGACTGATTTCCTTGGCAGCCAGAATTGCCATTTCAGCGATTTCTTCAGCTTCCGGTTCTACGCTGACATAAGTGTCGGTGAGGAACAGTGCGCCGCGCTGCGAAATAAGCAGGCTGAGGGCAGAATAATCGCTGATACCGGGCAGCTTGCCGATAATCTGCTTCACGACGCGCATATGGCGTTCAAAGCGTCCTTCCAGACCACAGATCATAGCATCTGCTTCATCACGCATCACAGCCAGCGCTGCAATTGCCGTCGAGTTGGTACGTACGATTGTACGTGCCGCCTCAGGGGTCACCCCCTGACGGCCCGTATAGGACAGATAAAGGTCGACATAATCACGGTAACGTGGATCATCTTCCGGATTGATAAGATCGAAATCAGTGCCTGGACGAATCTTTAGACCGTAGCGCTGAAGGCGTGTTTCGATAACGTGTGGACGACCAACGAGGATTGGTGCAGCAATACGTTCTTCGATAACCACCTGAGCAGCACGCAATACACGTTCATCTTCACCGTCAGCATAGATCACGCGCATCGGCTTGCTCTGCGCGCGGGCTGCCGCGAAGACTGGCTTCATGATGAGGCCGGAACGGAAGACGAAGCGGTTCAGCCTGTCGGTATAAGCTTCCCAGTCTTCGATTGGACGCGTTGCAACACCGCTTTCCATCGCAGCCTTGGCAACCGCAGGAGCGATACGCAGGATCAAACGCTGATCGAATGGCGACGGGATAATGTGATCTGGTCCGAAAGTCGGTGTATCACCCGAATAGGCCCGTGCAGCAACATCAGAAGGTTCTTCGCGAGCCAATGCTGCAATAGCACGAACCGCTGCGAGCTTCATTTCTTCATTGATTGCAGTCGCACCCACATCAAGTGCGCCACGGAAGATGTAAGGGAAGCAGAGGACGTTGTTGACCTGGTTCGGATAGTCTGAACGTCCGGTGCAGATCATAGCATCGGCGCGTGCTTCGCGCGCAGCTTCCGGCATGATTTCAGGATTTGGATTAGCCAGTGCCATGATCAACGGCTTTTCAGCCATCTGCTTGAGAAGCTCAGGCTTCAGAACGCCAGCCGCCGACAAACCGAGGAAAACGTCTGCGCCGCCGATAACATCGGCCAGCACACGTGCGTCGGTCTTCTGTGCGTACACTTCCTTCCAGCGATCCATAAGCGTATTGCGGCCTTCATAGACCACGCCTTCAATATCGCAGACAAAGATGTTTTCGCGCTTGGCACCAAGATTAACCAGCAGGTTAAGGCAGGCAAGTGCCGCAGCACCGGCACCCGAAGTTACAATCTTGGCAGTGCCAATTTCTTTTCCAGCCAATTCCAGTCCATTGAGCACTGCGGCAGCGACAATAATTGCCGTTCCGTGCTGATCGTCATGGAAGACCGGAATATTCATTTTGGCGCGCAGTTGCTCTTCAACTTCAAAGCATTCAGGTGCCTTGATGTCTTCGAGGTTGATACCGCCGAAGGTCGGTTCGAGCGCGGATACAACATCAACGATACGGTTGATTTCATGTGCATCGACTTCAATGTCGAAAACATCGATATCTGCGAATTTCTTAAAGAGAACGGCCTTACCTTCCATAACGGGCTTCGATGCAAGTGCGCCGATATTGCCAAGGCCAAGAACCGCGGTGCCGTTTGAAATAACTGCGACCAGATTGCCGCGCGCCGTATATTCGGCAGCAGCAGCGGGATCTTCATGGATTGCGAGGCAGGGGGCGGCGACACCAGGTGAATAAGCAAGCGCAAGGTCGCGCTGATTGCCGAGCGGCTTGGTGGCTTGAATTTCCAGCTTACCCGGTTTCGGGTAGCGGTGGAAGAACAGGGCCGCTTCGTCAAAATCCGAACGCGTGGAAGTGGAGGGGGGCTTTTTATTCGTCATTATCGCATCGCTTTCCGGTTCATGCGCGCAGCTGGGGGAGGAAACCGCGCAGGGACGCTTATTTGCGTCTTTTGAGCCATTGTCGTTCTTATCTCAAACTATCAAATCACTATAGGCCCGATTTCGAGAAGCAGTTATTCCGCAGTTGAATGGTATTTCGAGTGAAACAGCTTCTCTTATGGCAACAGACATGCCACCAAGCCAATGTCGCAATCAACCGGATTTTGGTTGACGCGCGGAAATGTCCACCTGTTCCGCGCTTTTTTACCACTCAAATAGTCGCGACCTTATTTTTATCGGGAATATCGCTTCGATTTTGAAAGTTTGTATCCCTTATTCTCTGAGACTATTTATATAAGAAATTACTTTAATAGCTAACTATATAGCACTGTTTCGTTTAATTTTTAGAGGCCTATACTTAGTAAAATTCAGTAAACAGACTAGGATATATGTGTCATGCGCAGTGGTCTTGAAAATATTGTCGTCGCCGAAACCGTTTTGTCGGATGTCGATGGTCTTTCGGGAAAACTCATCATTCGTGGGCGATCGCTCGACAATCTTGTTCCTCATACCAGTTTCGAGGATTGCATTGAGCTGCTATGGGATGGCTTGTTTGATGACCTTCCCAAGGGAGAGGAACTTCAGCGTGCGCTCGGTGAGGCTCGCGCTCAGATTTTTCATCACACCGATGCAATAGACGATGTGTTGCTTGAACTGCCGCCGATAGAAGTCGTGCGTGCGCTGATGGCCAGAATCCCCGACGGAGATGACCTTACAGCCGCTCTTTATATGGTTGCAGCTCCGGCTGTTTTCACTCCTGCCATTATGCGTATGAAACGTGGACGACAGATGCTGTCTCCCGATCCTTCTCTTCCGCATAGCGTCGACTTTCTACGTATGATGAATGTCAGGATGCCGGAGGAAATTGATGTTCAGGCCCTCAATAGCTACCTCGTATCTGTTTCTGATCACGGTTTGAATGCATCGACCTTCGCTGCCCGTGTGGTTGCTTCGACACAGACGGGGATGACGTCATCAATTCTGGCCGCAATCGGCGCTTTGAAAGGCCCACTTCACGGCGGAGCACCTGCTCCTGTGCTTGATATGTTGGACGCGATTGGAAATGCCAAGAATGCAGAAGTTTGGCTGGATAGGGCTGTTTCCAAAGGTGAACGTTTAGTGGGGTTTGGTCATCGGATTTACCGCATTCGTGATCCCCGGGCCGACGTAATCAAAGCTGCGCTTCATCGCATTATAGAGAGCAAAAACGCTCACAAAGACAGGCTGCATTTGGCTGAAGCGGTGGAAACTGCAGCAATCGCTGTGCTGAATAAGCATAAGCCGGAACGAATGCTGTCAACCAATGTCGAATATTACACGGCTTTACTGCTTGAACAGCTTGATATCCCTCGCGCAGCTTTCACCTCCGTATTTGCCATGGGGCGAACTTTGGGTTGGGTTGCACACTGCCGTGAGCAAATCAAAGAAAACAAACTTATTCGTCCACAGTCGATCTATGTTGGCCCAAAGCTTGATACAGTCACTTAGTTTTATATCGACATATTTGATCTCAGCCCCTGAGACAAACATTCGGATATATTGAAAATTCTATTTGAGAGACGCGAAGTTATTGGCTTTGCGTCTCTTTTTTAATCGTCATATGTCTGTGACATGAATCGGGTTTTCTGCGCTCAAATCCGGGTTGCCATTGGAAGGACAACCAAATGAGCGATGAACAGACTGAGTCGAAGAAATACCGCACTCTGTTTATTTCTGACGTGCATCTTGGCTCCAAAGCGGCACAGGCCGAACTTTTGCTGGACTTCCTGCGTTGCCATGATGCTGAAACGATCTATCTGGTTGGTGATATCGTTGATGGCTGGCGTCTGCGACGCAACTGGCATTGGCCACAGGAACACAACGATGTTGTGCAGAAGCTTCTGCGCAAAAGCCGCAAGGGCGCGACAATCATTTATATTGCCGGCAACCACGATGAGTTCCTGCGCAATTTTCAGGGTACGCATTTTGGCGGCATCGAAGTGATGAACCGCGCTATTCATGAAGCGGCGGACGGACGTAAATTCCTCGTCATTCACGGCGATCAATTCGATGTTGTGGTGCGCAATGCTCGTTTCATCGCATATCTTGGTGACTGGGCTTACGATACGGCCATCTGGATCAACACGATCATGAGCCGCGTGCGTGCAATGTTTGGTCTGCGTTACTGGTCGTTTTCGGCTTGGGCCAAATTCCGCGTCAAGAAAGCGGTCAACTTCATCGGCAAGTTTGAAGACGTGGTTTCAG